>ERZ1034865.376-NODE-376-length-29347-cov-5.856411_pt1 | contig 29347 bp, 35 predicted proteins | sample MGYA00520632_ERZ1034865 | MGnify/ENA primary metagenome ERZ1034865 (study PRJEB33766, sample SAMN09781738) | gut metagenome | biome: gut microbiome | host: Homo sapiens | place: Madagascar | study: EMG produced TPA metagenomics assembly of the PRJNA485056 data set...
GACCTTGCAGTTTTCGCACGCGTCGTCGTGTCCAAGCCCCTTCGCGCAGCACCGAAGCCCCTGCACGATTTCCTCGTCTGTCATATATCCTCCATTCCTTCAAGAACCATTTGTCCCGGCAAAACGCCGTCCTCCATCCACCAGTGCATCACGTCCTCTCCAGTCTGCCACTCGCACGGGAGTTCTCGCTTGCGGCGCTCCTCTATCATCCTGTCAAACGCCCGGACATACGCCGCTTTGATCTTCGGATAGCGCAAGAATCCCGTGTTTCTGTGTTTCCCGGCCATCGGGCACCCGATGCACCCCACACTCTTCCAGCCGCAGGCGTACAGTGGGTTCATCTTGATTTTTCCCGCCGCACAGTAGCCAAGTACGTCTGATTCCGTCCAGTCGATGATTGGATTGATCGTCCGCGTCCCCTTGAGCTGGCAGTTTTCCATCAACATGCGGCTTTCGTCGTTATCGTTCATAAGCGTTAGCCGTTTGTCTTTGTCTCTGTGCTTTGCCTCCATGATTCCTCTGGACTTGCGCTTTTGCGATTCCGCCCAGCGAACGCCAGTTGCAATCCATCTTCCTTTTCCACCGCCCTCTTTGAGTTCCGCGCAGCAGTAACGCACGAGACGTGTCGGCGGCATGAGCTTGCGCGGGATCAGATTCCACATCGTGGTTCGCGTTCCGTCCGGCTTTGTGTGCGTATCGATGGTGCATTTTACGCCTGCCAGCTCCAAGCGGCGGAAGGTATCTCGCACGTGATACACCGTCTCCGGCGCGTCTGCCGTGGTCAGCGAGTGCAGGACCTCATACTGGATACCGGCTTTGCCCGCCAGATGTAAAAGCACGTCCGAATCCTTGCCGCCCGAATATGTAATCACAAGCGGCTGCTTGTATACACGCATTGACATTTCAGCCGCAAACCGTAACCGCTCAATCGCAGTTTGCTCTAAGTCCATGTCTCTCTCCTTGTCCACTCTGGCTGATAGCCGAGCTTGTCCGCGGTCGCCGTCTGGTGATACTCCGGCCTGCGGAAGCTGTATCCCCAGTACTTGGCCGCGAAAAACAGGGCTGCCGTTTTGTCTGCCGCGTGTACAATCACCGTCCGCCCGGCATAATTTACCATAAAATAGTTCTTGCCGACGTAGGCTGGCTGATGGACAATCCATGGCTTCTTCTCGGTTGTCTGGTCGATTTGCTCTCCGTGGTAATCGATGCTATTTTGCAACGTACTTATGCCTCCTTAAAATAGTTCTTGCCGACGTAGGCTGGCTGATGGACAATCCATGGCTTCTTCTCGGTTGTCTGGTCGATTTGCTCTCCGTGGTAATCGATGCTATTTTGCAACGTACTTATGCCTCCTTACCCGGTTGTCCGCGTGGACGGCCTGGACGTGTGCCGCCTGGCTGAGCTCGCGCGCCTTGCGCCCTCGCTGGTTTACCGCGTAAATCCAGCCCCGGATGCTCTCATACAGCGCCCAGCTGCAGCACCTGGCGTGGCAGTCTGCGCTTCTCCCCGCGCAGTCCCTTGCGCACGGCGGCGGCACCGGCAGCATGCGCTGCTGCACATAGCCGCTCATGCCTCCGCCTCCTGCGCGGCGCGCATCGCCTCTCGTATGATGCTGCCGCCGTAGGTGTCCTTTGTCAGCTCAAAAAACTCCTCTCGCGTCATCTTGCCATCCAGGTCCACATTGTGGTCCTCGGCAAAGGCCTTGCGCCCCATCTCGCAGCTGCCGGTCAGGCGGTGGTGCCAATCGTAAAACACCAACGTCGGATACGCTTTTTTTGGCTCTATCTCCTGCAAAAACGCCGCAATTCGCGCTTCCTGCGGCATGTACTCAAACGCTTTCGCGCGCGCCGCCTCGACCGCCTCTCTTGCGGTCTGCCCGTGTGCAAAGTGCCCGTCGACCTTTGCGATAAAGCACGGGGTGAGCTGTAAATCGCCCCGCAGGACCGCTCCTTTCGCCACCCCTCCATGTACAGACGTAACCACCGTCTGCACATCGTCGATGATCCGGACGTCCGCCCCGTTTATTTTTGATATTCCGGAGCCGTAGCCGGAGCCGGAGCCGTCGCCGTAGCCGTAGCTGGATCCGTAGCCGGAGCCGGAGCCGAAGCCGGAGCCGGAGCCGAATCCGGAGCCGAAGCCGGAGCCGTCGCCGGAGCCGGAGCCGAAGCCGGAGCCGAAGCCGGAGCCGAAGCCGGAGCCGAAGCCGGAGCCGCGCTCCAGGAACCGCGCAATCTTTTCCGTCAGATCCGTCAGATTCTCCATTCCGGCACCCCCGCGATGCATCTCACAGCCTTGTCCGTGCACGGGATAACCTCGATGATGCCAAGCACCGTCATGCTCGGCACCGTAACCGTAAATTTGCAGCCGCGCGGCTTACGCACGCCCTCGGTCGCCAGCTGCGACAGGCTTGCGGCCCCATCCCAATACCACAGCCGCCTGCAGTCCGTCAGGTCCGCTTCGTCTCCGCGCCGCTCGGCGATCTTTGCAAAAAACACGCCTGCTTTTTCGCAGCGGATGATGTAAAACTGATCCTTGTTGGTGTTCATGAGTGTTCCTCCTTAATTTTTCGGCCCTTCGGCCGATTTTTTACAGTAAAATTCCTGCGCCTGCCATCATCAGCGAGATTCCCGCCGTCACTGCGGCGGCGTCCGCCACCTGCGCGTAGGCGGCAATCGCGGCCACTACAAGCGCAGCCCCGCTTAGCCATGTGCAGCACCACTTTGCCGCCTGCCGCAGGACCCTCCGGCACTGCAGCTCCTCGCGCAGCCGCTCCGCCCGCTCCCGGGTGCTCTCTTCGGGCTCATCCCAGGCCCGCTCTGCAAGCTTTCCTCTCATACCTCTTCCTCCTCGTCCGGCGCAATCAGCGCCGCGTTGACCTTTCTTAAAATTCCCTCGAGCGTTTCTGCCTTTGCTCTGCAGCTTGCCGCAGCCCTTGCCGCAGCCTCTACCGCGTTTTCCTGCGTGCAGAGCTCTGCGGTTTCCTCCAGCCCCTTTGCCCGCCTTCTCGCGGCCTGGCCCGCAAACTCCAGCGCTGGCAAAAGCTCCAGCACCTCATTCAGGTTTAAAAGCAGCTTCTTCATATTTTTTTCTCCTCCCCGGCGTAAAAATCCACGCCGGGGTACAGTGCCCGCATCCAGCGTAGCTTGAGCTCTGTCGCGGCCTGCCGCTTTTGCTCCGGCGTCAGATCGTCAAACCGCACCGGCGTCTCGCCGACGTACACATAGCTTTCCGTCCGGATTACAAGCTTCTTTCTTGCCATGCCCCAGCGCCTCCTTTTCGTGTATTTTATGTTCCCGTGTCCTGAGGCGTTACGCCTCCTTCTGCTCGTCCTGCTTGGATTCTTTTGCCAGGGCCATCCCATAAGCGATATCGCTCAGACGTTGCATCTGCGCAGGTGTCAGCTCCTTAGTGCTCTTGTTCAGAGCCTCGATTGCCTGCTTTTCTTTTTCGGACATTTTTGTTTCACCTCGTTCTGCAACAACATTTTGTTGCTTTGTTTTGTATTGTGACTACACAATACCACCTTTTGCTTGTTTTGTCAATACATTTTTGCAAAACTTTTTTATCTATTTTGTCTTGACAATACAACTCGCATGTGTATAATATTAATCAAGGAGGTGCCACACATGTCGATTAACGAGCGGATCAAAGATGTCCGCAAGATGTCCGGTCTCTCGCAGACCGATTTCGCCGAGCGTCTCGGCACGACCCGCGGCGTAATTACAAACTTGGAGGGGGATAAAACCTCCCCAAACGAACCGTTTATCAAACTCATCTGCCGCGAATTTAACGTTAGCGACGCTTGGCTCCGCACTGGTGATGGCGAAATGCGGCAGAAACTGACGCGGAATCAGGAGATCGCTGAATTTATGGGCGTCGTGATGCACGACCCCGACGACGCGCCGCGCAAGCGGTTTGTATCGATCATCAGTAAGCTCAGCGCCGACGAGTGGCAGCTGCTTGCCGAGATCGCAAAAAAAATGACCGAGGACGATTAACCGTCCCCGGCCATTTTTTTCCTCACGCGACCAGCCCTTTTAAAAACCTCCACACCAGATCAAGTTCCGCCTCCGTCGCCCGCTCCATCATCCTTTTAATCTCTTCCTCCAGCCATTCCCGCTTCTCTTCCATTTCTTCCTCCATTTCTCCACAAAAAGCCCGTTCATTTTTTGTTCATTTTTCAGCTTGTTCTTTACCTCTCTTTGATTTACAATATTTGTAGATTTTCATAATCTTATAATTACATTATCTCGCGCGCTGCTTGATTGCAATTATGAGAGTTTGCAAAAATTAGCATGACATGAAAGGTTGGATGTTTTGCCATGGGCCGACGCAAAAAATCCTTAATTCCTGGTTTTAGCCTAAACCGTGCGCTTGGTATTACAACCGCAAAGCAAAAGCTTGCACGCGCAACCGGTATCCCAACAACAAAGCAAGGGCGCAAGCGCAAGCTGCAGAGCCACCTATGGACGGCTGCTGCCGTAGGCGTTGCTGCCGCCTGTAGTTCTGCCTCGGACTCTCCCGTCGTTTCTTCTGGCGACGGTGGCGCCCCCCCGCGCCGAAAGCCATTTTATAAAAAGTGGTGGTTTTGGCTGCTTTTGATTATCCTTGCAAGCAGTCTCTCGTCCAGACTCCCAGAGCTCTCTCGCGAGGCGAACCAGCGAGAGGCCGAGCGCATCCGCGCCGAGCAAATCAAGGACGATCCGCCTATCACAACTACCGTTGCCCCCGAAGACGACGGCTACACTGAGGAGGAGCAGGCCGCGGCAGCAAAAGAATATTACGAAAAGATCGGCTATGATCCTACACAGGATATTTCTCCCGACGACGCTCCCGACGACGGTCTTGCTTATCTCGTGCCGTCCGGATCTGGCGCAAGTCCGGACCGCGATGTGCCTCCTGTATCCGCGAGCGATGATCCCGCTGAAGACAGCGCAGATGAATACACATATGTGTTAAACACCAATACTCATAAATTCCATTTTTCCGGGTGCCCGAGCATCAAGGATATTAATCCGGAAAACTACTCTACCTATACCGGCTCGCGCGACTCTGTGATAAGCATGGGCTACCAGCCCTGCGGCCGCTGTAACCCTTAATTTTCGCCCGCGCCGGTGGCTGCCATCGGCGCGGGCCTTGATGTGCGCAGGCAACTGGGAGCCGCCTGTGTTTTTATGCTATCCCACCCGCAATGGCTTTGTAAAGATATTACAGTTGCTTTTCACAGTCAGACGTCAGGCTTTTTTGAGAGAAGGCGAGTTTTTGAAGGAAAAAATATCGGATTTGTGCCGCGAGCAGAAGCAGCTTTGCTCCCCACATAAAACAAATCAGGATATCGCCGAAAACACCGATCTGTCCGTCGGCACCGTCTCCCAGTTTCTGCGCGGCGATATCAAAAATCCATCTGTATACACCGTCGGCCCGATCTGCCGCGAAATGGGCGTATCCATGGATGATTATTTTGGGATTCCTCGCGATCCTGCGCCCGCAGAAGCTCCTCCGGACGACTGCGCATCGCTCCGCGCTCAGCTCGCTCAGCTGCAAAAATCCATCCGCATGCACCGGATCGTAACGCTTGTGCTCCTTGGTATTGTTACCCTTTGTGTTGTTGCGCTGCTGTTCGACGTGCTCAGCCCATCAATTGGATGGATACGGGCATAAATCAAACCGCCCCGGCCCTCCCAGCCGGAGCGGTATTATAAAATCTCGGAGGTACCCCCATGCCAGATTTACGTGTTGCCGCTGCGTATATCCGTGTATCCACGGACGATCAGACGGAGCTGTCCCCGGACTCCCAGCTCGTCAAGATCCGCGAGTACGCTGCCAAGAACAATCTCCTGCTCCTGCCGGACCATATCTACCACGACGATGGCATTTCCGGCCGCGCCGCAGACAAGCGCCCAGGCTTTCAGGCGATGATCGCCGCTGCAAAGAGCCCCGCGCGCCCATTTGATGTGATCGTCGTCTGGAAATTCTCCCGCTTCGCCCGGAACCAGGAGGAGTCGATTTTTTACAAGTCCGTCCTGCGCACGAAGTGCAGGGTAGACGTCCTCTCCGTCTCCGAGCCCCTGATTGCCGGGCCCTTTGGCTCTCTGATTGAGCGCATCATAGAGTGGATGGATGAGTTTTACTCTATCCGCCTGGCCGAGGAGGTCAAGCGCTCCATGACGGTCCTCGCCAAAAAGGGGCAGCTGCAGTCTAATCCTGCCTTTGGCTACAAATGCGAGGACCATGCGCTCGCCATCGTCCCGGAGGAGGCCGAGCTTGTCCAGGAGATCTTCCGCCGCTTTGTCGGCGGCGATGCCATGTACGCAATCGCAAAGTATGTCAATTCCCGCGGTGCCCGCACGCACCGCGGGGGAGCGTTTGAAAACCGCACCGTGGACTACATCCTCAACAACCCCGTCTACATCGGCAAGCTGCGCTGGACACCGAGCGGCAAGACGCGCCGCAATTTTTACAACCCGGACACCATTGTTGCCGATAGCTCGCACCCCGCCATCATCGATCTGCAAACCTGGGACGCCGCGCAGGCCCGCATTGCAGAGCTCAAGCGCTCCTACAAATATTATGGCAAGCCGTCCAGCGAGCGCAAGCACTGGCTCTGCGGCATTGTCCGCTGCCCAACCTGCGGCAACACGCTCATCTTTTCTGCCCCGCATTACATGCTGTGCAACGGGCGCGCGCATGGCAGCTGCAGCACCTCCCAGCACGTCCCCGTCGAGGTTTTGGAGGAGGCCTTTTTGCAGCAGCTCCAGCACGATTTAACCTTTGCCGAGTCCGTCACCTGCAACGTCCAGCGCTTGCCCGCTCATGATTCAGCCGCCGACCTCCGCCAGCGTCGCGCGCGCCTGGCCTCCCGGCTCTCCCGCCTGCGCGACGCATACCTGGATGGTGTCGAGTCCCTTGACGATTATAAAGCCGCTCGCCAGCAGCTCCAGCAGCAGCTTGACGCCCTCGACGGTGAGATCTCCGCGGCGGACGCATCCGCCGTCCCCGATACCGCCGCCGCCCTTCGCGCGGCCATCTCCTCCACGCTGGATACCCTCCGCTCCCCGGATGCATCCATCGCCCAAAAATACGAGGCCGCCGGACAGCTCATCGATAAGTGCTACTTTGACAAATCCCGCATGCTCCTCACGATCTATTATAAGCTCGTTTTTTAATTTGCCCGCGATTGTAGCAAGATGGAGTATGGTCCACCATACTCCATCTTGCTATAATTGCTATCTCACGACATGCTCGTAATACTCCATAAGCTTGCGCTCCGGTCCCGGCCCGTCCTTATCGCACAAAAACGCCTTTGCCAGCGCTGCGTAAAACTCCGGGCGGTTGACGCCGTACTGCATCGCTACGTCGTAGTAGTCCGAGTACATCATATTCATGGCCGCGCCCCAGGCCCAGCGCGGGATTTTGTCCGGCTGAATGCCCATGCTCTCTGCTACGGCCGTTGTCTGCTCCATCGTCCAGTGCGGCCCCGTCGTGCCGTCGGCGTTTTGCATCCTGGCCGCCCAGGCCTTGGCGTCAGCCTCTGTAAAGTCTTCGGCGCCGTCGTCCTCGTGGCCGTCGAGCTTATCCAGGGCACACAGCAACTCCGTCACCGCTGTCGCCTGCTCTACCGTGCGCATGGATACCGGGCACTCGGCAATCTCATGCAGCGCAGCATGGAGCTTGTTTTTATACTCCTGCATCCTCTCACCTCACGCGAGCTTGAGCATCCCCGTGCAAAGCTCTACGACAGAGCCCGCCGCCGTGCTGTCGGTCGTCGCCACAAGCGTAAACGTGTGGTTCACACAGCAGCAGCACCCGGACAGTTCCAGGTCTGTTTCCGTGTGGATTTCGGCGTTCCCGGATGCCGGGAGCGTGATACGCTTGATGGTGCAGGGCAGCGCAACGCCGTCCATGTACCACTGCAGCGTCAGCACGCCAGCCGCGGACGCCGTGATTACCGCATCTGCGCTCAGGTGATACAGGCCGATCTTTACCGTGTCGTAGCTCTGCGGCTCCACCTGGATGGATGCGCCGGAGTTTACAACCTTTGCGCCCGCAAGCGTGAGCACTGTCGCAGCGTTTGCTGCAAGCGTCTGCGGGCTGTTATTAAAATACCGGACGCAGGATTTCTGATAGGATTTGCTGTTTCCGCTACAAGACATTTACTCGTCTCCTTTCAAAATTATGAAAAACGGGGCAATCGCCCCGGATAGTTATATCAGGTTTGGTCCGTCCGTCAGCCGTTGCAGCCGCACGGGTTGCAGGGCGGGTTCTGGTAGTACCTGCCCAGCTGGCCGAGGATGTACTGCGACTGCATATAGTCGTTGTTCGCGGCGCGGCTCTGTGCGAGTTCGTCGCGCAGGCGCTGGTTCTCCTGCTGCTGCAGGAGCGTTCTGGTCGCCTCGCCCTCGGCGTGGATGGCCGTCTTGATCTCGCACGCGTTGATGCTGGCGTTGTAGTTCACGCCGTCGATCGCGCGGAGAATGTCGCAGCAGCACTTCTGCTGCGCAGAGATGCCGCTCTCCGTGACGGACTGCAAATCGCGGAGCTCTCCGAGGATGTTGTAGGCATTGTCCTTGACGGCGCTTGTGACGTCGTACGCGCCCTGACGCGCCGCGGCCACGCCCTCGTTGTTCTGGCGCTCCAGAGCCGCAAAGTCCGTTGCACGCTGTACGTCGGCCTGCGTCGCCGGGGCACTCTCGCCGCTGCTGCCGCCGAATCCTCTGCCCGCGAAGAGCAGGAAGAACAGCGCGATCAGAATCACGATCCCCCATCCGCCAAAGCCATAGTCCTTATCCATGTTTTTCCCTCCTTTCGGATTGAAATTATTGATAGGCGCTTTCGCGCGGTATCACTTGCCGATCTGTCTGACGAGCTCGCCAACCGTCTTGTTTTTGTTCGCCTCGAACCACGCCTCAAAGCCTGGCTGCGAGGCCAGGAAGTTAAGCACCATCTGCGGGCTCTGCCCCTGCAGCGTCGTCTTCGCCGTCTGCATCAGGCCGCTCAGCAGCTTGCTTCCCCCGCCGTTTCCGCCCATCAGGGCCATAATCGGATTTTGCATTGAGTCTTCCCTCCAGTTCTTCGATTTTACCGGCCATGTTCTGCAGGCCGGCCGTAATCTGCTTCAGCTGCTCCTGCAGCTGGTTCGCCGCTTTTTCCTCCTCCGTTGGCTCCGGAAAGATGCGGAACCGCGCGATAGTCTTTGCGGCCATGCTGTCCGTGCGGATGTAGTACAGCAGGTTTTCGGTCTCGTGCAGCGCAAGCGCGTTGTCGTTTGGCTGCATCTGCAGATTGTTGATGCTTGCCTCGCTGGCCACGGTCAGCACGCCGATCTTCGGCGGCGGCGGCTGCATTTGCTGTATCTGAGGCCTTGGCATCGGCTGCAGCTGCACCTGCTGCGCGCCGTCCATTTCCCAGCGGCCCGTGTATGGGTTGTACGCCATTCGGTATCGCCCCTTTCTGCCTCCATTCTACAGCTTCCAGTTTTTCGCCGGGAGACATTTTTGTACCATTTATGTACCATTTTTGTACCATGCCCCCTTGACAAATCCCGCCTGTGTGCACGCCCCTGGCGATTATTTTTTATTAAAAATTTCGGAAGGCCCTTGACATATACGGTATCACCGTATACAATGGAGCCATAAGATAAATCAAATTGTGGAGGTAAGCAAAATGAATTTGTACGATGTGTTTAAGTCCGAGGGTGGCTACCGCGTCTGTTTGCAGTTGTGGGGCAATGGCGATCCGATCATAAATTATTGCCCGTGGTACGCGTCGGAAGCGCAGGCGACTGCCAATGCGCAGTTTTTGCGATTCCAACGCAGCACCGAAGACGTTGCACTTTTTTGGAACGACTATGTTTCCCCGGAATGCTGGACGGTCATGTGGAACGGCGCATCCGGCAGCCCGCTGTCGACCGACTATCAGCGTTATCCGGATGCGGTTCGAGCGGCACGCGAGGTTGTCAAGTCACGCGGATTTAGCGACGCCGAAATCAACAAATTCCGCCCTTCGTGGTCGCTTGATCGTTTGGAGGGCGACGCGGTATGAGCAATCACCTCCAGCGCATTGCGCTGATCCGTGCCGTTGTTGACAAGTATCACGAGGAGGATAAATCTCTGCGGCGGACATCCGCGTCAATGGGCCTATCCGTATTTACTACCCGCAAAATGCTCATTACTGCACGGGCGTATGACAGCCCGCGCAAACGCGAAATTGATCTGCTGCGCGAGCAGGGGCTGTCCATGCAGCAGATCGCCGAGCGATTGGGTGTGAGTACCTCGGCTGTCGGGTCTTTTGTCCCGTATGCGCGCGGCACGTATCTTATCCCGTCGCAGACAATAAACGCAAAAAGGGTGCGGGAATGCCGCTCCAGAAAGGAGGCTGCCGATATGCCGACTGATGCCCAACGCCGCGCCCAGGACAAATGGGACCGGGAGAACATGGCGCATATCAACTGCAAAATGCGGCGGGATATCGCCGAGGAATTTAAGTCCGCGGCAAAAGCCAACGGCACGACGCCGAACGCTCTGATCCGCGCGTGGATTGATGGATATATTCAGAGTAGCAAACCCACAGAATGACGTGCGTGCCCGCCGAAAAATATTTCTAAAAGTCCTGGAAAACCTCTTGACATATACGGTATTACCGTATATAATAGAGCCATAAGATAAAACAACGGAGGGCAAACACGATGGCAAAGGCAAATGTCACTTGCAGATGTGAGATCTGCGGCAATACATTCGAGCATGTCCACACTTGCTACAACCGCCGGGATGCGGATTCCTACGAAAAATGGGCAGCAGAAAACATCACCGTCTGCCCGGCCTGCTATGCTGCATCCAAAAAAGCGGCCGCGAATTCCAAGGTGGACGCATACATTGCCGAAAACTTTGTCGGAGATCATCCGCTCCCCGAGATTACCGGCGCCTCCGAAAAGCAGATCGCCTATGCGGCGTCCCTGCGCTCCAAGTTTATCGGCGAGCTTGCAAAATACGGTGCAAAGATTTCCAACGTCTTTGCAGCAGAAGATGAGGTGCAGCTCAGCAAGCTCGACGAGGCCGGTCTTGCCGAAGCGCAGGAGCAGGCTGCAGCAGAGGGCCTGACCGTCGAGGCGTGGTTTGAAAGGCACCGCGAGGAGATGGTCTCATACGTTGCCGGTCTCAACACGGAAACGATGATGAAAATCAGACTGATCCTCGCAGAGGCCAATGCGTCGAAGCTCATCGACGCCCTGCGCTGATTATAGTCCCATATATAAAAAACAAGCCCGTGGACTTGCTCCACGGGCTTTGCCTTGTCTACCCCTCTGTCAGGCGGCGGGCGGTGTTGTAGATGTGCGGCAGGCGGCGGGAAATGGTCTTGCGGTCCACGCCGATCTCTGTGGCCGCGTCCAGCTGCGGGAGCCTGCGCACAATATAAAGCTTTACGATCTGCTGATCGATCTGATCTAAAATCCCCTCGTCTGTGACGCGCTCCCAGTCGCTGCGCGTGAGCCTTTGCAGCTCTGCTGGCAGAGCCATCCGCGCAGTTATTTCCGTCACTCCCTTCTGCCCGCCGCCGGGCAGTGGGGCTTACTTGTCCTTATGCGTCAGCACAGCGATATTGCCCTTATTGCTGACGTCCAGATCCAGCGCGGCGGCGATATCGCGCACCTTGACATAGTTCGTGCCGTCCTTCAGGATGCGCTCCACGGGCACCTCCTTACCGTCGACAATCATTTTGCTCTTCTCAACCACTTCATCATCAAACCTTTCCAAGAATTTTTCCCACTGCCAGTTTCCGGTCGTGTGGTAGTAGCTGTTTGTGTCGTCCCCGACAAACGGTCTCGGGCACAGCTTGCCGGACACGTCGTAGTGCCGGAGGATGTTGCCCGCCGGGATTTTGTACTGCTTCATGAGCCGCCGGATGAGCCATTCGGCGTTGTCCAGCGCCCGCTTGTCGAAGAACCAGTCCGCGTCGCAGGCAGCAATCCGCTTGGGGTTCAGCTTCTTCGGGCGGATTTCAATGCCGATGGAATTCCAGTTCCGGCAGACCGGATGCTTCTGCCCGTCGCCGCAATGCCAGGCGATATCCGTCTCCTTCACGCAGCGGTAAATCGTCTCGCCCTCGTCCACGGCGTAGTGGGCGCTGGCCTGCGCCTGCGGGTTCTTGAACCACTCCGCGACGCTTGCCGCCGTGCCGAGCGCGCCGAAGTAGTGCACGACGATATACTTCGGCACGCAGCCGCCTGCGCGGTGGTTGACCGGCGTCAGCGCGTCCTTAATGACCGGCATCGCTTCCCGCCTCCTTGTTGTCAATGGCCTCCTGCACCTTCTGGCTCTGGGTGCCGAAGTAGAAGGCAATCACGACGGCGTAGACCGTCATAAAGTCCTGGCTGATCTTGCCCGCAACCGCCATGTAGGCAAATACCCCCGTCAGCGTCAGCGTGACCAGGCTCTTGACGCTCAGCAGGTTCCCAAGCCGCTTTTTGATGTTGTCCATATGCATGCTCCTTTCAGTCCTTCAGCACGATTTCTGCAATTCGTGCCGCTGCTTCTGGGCCGTATTTTTCGGCCCACTTGTCCATGTACTTCTGCGCGTACTTCGCGCGGTTCTCATTTTTGGCTTTCCAGAGGTAGAATCCTCCGCAGGCCGTCGTTCCGCCCAGCACGGCAAGTGTGATCTCCGTCAGCTGCGCCCCTGCCGCGCATGCGATGATCAGCACAAGGCTGACCAGCGCATTCCCGATCATCCACTTTTTGCTAAACTCCATCCCGACCACACTTTTCTTCCAGCTGATGCACAAACTTCTTTACTTCGCCGTTGCCGTCCAGCTTAATGTACTTTTGCCCGGCGACCAGCCGCTCTCCCATCGGCATTTCCTCTGACATGATCGTCAGCCGCAAGATTGCCAGATACTGCTCGTCCTGGTGCTCCTTCATTTTGGTGAGCTTTTTGTCGATCTCCTTGAGGTGATCGTCCTGCGTTGTGGCCTTGCCCCTCTTGCGCTGCACCGCCGCGACAATGGCGCGCACCGCCTCCGTCAGCGCCGACGAGCCGATCACCGCGCAGATAATGGTGATAATCCCAGCGTCCATTCCTTCTCTCCTTTATGTTGCAGTCTGCCCGTCTATCGGGATATCCGAAAAGTACATCCCAGTAAGGATGTAATTCCCCGCGTTTAGCTTTTCGCTGTTTACCCGTACGCCGTCTGAACCCCCATCAATATAAAATGCCGTTTCGTTATTAATCCAGATCCGCATGTTCGGCGCGCGCGGAAGCTTTATTGCGTGGAACCCATAGCTCGACGAAATCTCCGCCGTCACGTTAAACTGGAGTGTAAAGATACAAAGCTTACCCCACGTCTGGAATGCTTGAACCAGCATCGTTATGTTGTTTGGCCAAAGATTTTCCACCTGCGCAGATAAATCAGAGATCGTGCCGATAAAATTATCCAGCTGTGCCTTGCTGTATGTATCTCCTGTGCTCTGATCTCCGACCATTGCCTTTCCGCCGACCAGCACGGCCTTCCCGCCGCTTGTCAGTACCTTCTTCATTTCGTCACCTCCATGCGGTTACCCGGTAGGTATAGCCGTCTGCGTTCAGCTGACCGGTTGCAGCGGTGCCCTTTCCATACCAGCTCAGTGTTTTCCCGTCCTCGCTCCACGTTACAACGATCGCGCTGGCGGTTACGGTGGTGCCGGCGCTGGTGCCCGAAACATTCATAAAATAAGCCCACGCGTAGCCCTGTGTAAAAAACGTCGGAACCTGTGCGTTCGATCCGCTCAGAATGGTAATCATCACAAGCTTCGGCACAAAATCAAAGCTCAGTGTGTTCGGGTTGGCCGAGCCGTATGCGCCCGTCCCGACATACGACGTCTGATAAACTTCGCTGTCCGGAACTGGAACCAGGGCCGCCGCGGCGCTGGCCAGCTCCGCCTTATCCGCCGCCGTAAAGTAATCCGTACCCTTGACCGGCGTGTGCCCGTCGGCTCCGGCAGGTCCCTGCGGGCCGGTCTCGCCCTGCGGACCTTGCGGCCCCGCAGCGCCGTTATCGCCCTTCGGCCCCTGGGGCCCCGTTGCGCCGTTATCGCCCTTCAGGCCTTGCGGCCCTTGCGGGCCGGTATCGCCCTTCGGTCCCTTGATATTGGCGCTCGCAGGGTTGTCCTTTCCGCCGTCGTTGGTCCAGCTCAGCACGCCCGCAGAGGAGACGGACGGTGTAAACGTCGTACCGGTCTCTCCGGTCTCGCCCTTCAGGCCTTGCGGGCCCTGCGGCCCTGTGTCGCCCTTTGCGCCTGGCGCGCCGTCTGCGCCTTTATCTCCCTTCGGACCCTGCGGGCCGGTATCGCCGGTATCGCCCTTCGGGCCCTGCGGCCCCGTCCCTGCTGGCAGCGTCCAGAGCTTGCCGGCTGTATCCATGCCGACCGGCTGTGTCTGCGCTTCCGTCTTGCCCTCCGGCACCGGTACAACCGCAAGCTCCGCCTCCTCCGTGTTGATGGGCTCCCATACCGTGGGCCGTCCGGCCTCGTCGACCGCCTTCACGCGGATCAGGTCTCCAACAACCATCCCCGTCATGCCAAGCGTAATGTCGTTTCCGGCTGGCCCCCGCTCTCCGGTCTCTCCCTGCGGCCCTTGCGGACCCTGCGGGCCGGTCGCACCCGTGTCTCCCTTGTCTCCCTTATCGCCCTTGTCGCCCTTTGCGCCCTGCAGGGGGCCGTTATTGACCCAGCTGCCGGACACGCCGTCGAAGATATAAATGTCGTATGGCTCAGTGCTCCCAACGCCATAGGCGTCTCCGGCCTCCGGGCTCTGCACACCAGCCTCCAGCGCGGACACCGTCGCGTAATAGCCCTTCACGGCGAAGCCCGCTCCGGTATCGCCCTTGGGGCCTTGCGGCCCAGTCTCGCCCTGCGGGCCTTGCGGGCCGGTCTCTCCCTTCAGGCCTTGCGGCCCGGTCTCACCCTGCGGCCCCTGCGGGCCGGTCTCTCCGGTGTCGCCCTTCTCCCCCTTTGGGCCATTCCCGCCGTTGTGGACCATTTCGGTTGTTTGTCCGTTTTTGTCTGTGATGATAATCCGCGCGCCGCCTGGAACGCCGATTACCGTTGCCGTCGGGCTGAAGCCGTCATTGCCAGGCTCTCCCTTCGGACCAGTCTCACCCTGCGGCCCAGTCTCGCCCTGCGGTCCGGTATCGCCCTTCAGGCCTTGCGGTCCCTGCGGACCAGTCGCGCCTGTGTCTCCCTTATCTCCCTTGTCTCCCTTATCGCCTTTTTCTCCCTTGTCTCCCTTTGCAACCTCTACCTCAAAGTCAAATTTCTTCCCGTCGGACATGGTGATTGTATAGGTCGCGCTGGTCTGCGTCTGTGCAGTCTTCTCCATGCTGACCGCGCTCGCGCCCGCCGGGCCGACCACGTTCCCAAGGTCAATGGCCGACCCGTCCGTCAGCGTGAAGATCAGCCGCCCCTCCTGTGATACCTCAACTGCCTTGATTCCTCGTGAGATAATCCCCTGCGCCGTCACCTGCAGGCTCTTCGGGATTTCGATTCTCATGGTGGTCCTTACCTGCATTCCTGCCTCCTCATTCGACTCGTGCAACGTTGTCTCGGATAAAGGTTGCCTTCCGGTCTCCATTATAATGCATGTCGTAGGTGTATTCACCCTTCGCAAACTTCGCCGTGACCGTGTCCGTGAAGCTCAGCGTCACCTGATTCCCCGTGATCCCCGTAAAGCTGAACTCGTGCACGGCCTGCCTCTGCTCGTCGTAGAACGTCACCTTCACGGTGTCAGAGCTTGCAATCGTGACCGCTTCCCCGTCCTGGTCCCGAAGCTCCAGCTTCAGGACCAGCTCGAACGTATCTCCCTCGTACCAGCAAATGCAGCCGTTTGCAATCCGCGGGGCCACCCGTGCAGCCGGAATCGTGTTCATTTCTTCTTGTCCTCCTTTTCCTCTACCCACGCGTCAATCTTGTTCAGTGCCTTCTTCTCGCTAAGCCCCAGCCGTACAAAGGCGTTCCGCAGATACCCGCGCAGGCTCATACGCGCCTCCTTCCCGGCCTCCACGTACTCCTGCCGGAACGCGTCCGTGATGGCCTCCCGGATTTGCTCCTCCTCGTACCCGGCGCTTTTCAGGCTCTGCAGCGTCTGAACAAGATTCTTTCCCGTGCTCACCGCCTTGTAGAGCGTCCTGTAGTTCTGCGTCCAGGGCTCAAACCCCTTTGCCGTGTAATTGCTCCCTTCAAAGAGCATCGTCTTCTGGCTCTCCGTAAAGTCCGAGTCCGTAAGCAGCTCCATCACCTGCTGCTTCTTGCTCCCGGAAATGGTCTTCCCGTCCGAATCCTTCACGCCCTCAATTTCCCGCTCCGCCGCCCGGTAGTCGACATAGTCTCCCATGTCCATCCCGGCCTGCATATAAGCGTCCATCTTCTCCTGCTCGCTCTCGTCGGCTACCATGCCGTAGTAGCACAGGGCCTTTGCCTCGTCGCTGATCTCCGCCTCCTGAATCACGCGGATGCGGTTCTCTGCCTCGGAGGCGTCGTCGGTTTTCTTCGTCGCGGCAACCCTTTTGATGAGCGCAAAGCTGTCTCTCTGGTCAATGCCCGCCTCGCGCATCGCCTCGTAGGTCTTTGTCGCCCTCTCGCTCAGCGCGCCGAAGCCGCCCTCTACCCAGGCCTTTGCGCCCTCCGTCGCACTCTTGCCAAAGAGCAGCGTCCTTGTAAGCGCCGCCGCCTTGTCGCCCTTCCGGTCCGTGTACACGGGATACTGCAGCCGCCCGTCCGCCGTGTAGCTTCCGCCCTTTTTGTAGGCTTCAATGCCCTTCCAGAGCTTCAGGGCCTGCCCGCCTCCGAACGGCGGCAGCCAGTACGCCGCAGGCTTTGCAAGCTCCTCTCCGATCTTCCTTGCCTTCTGTTTGCCGGTCAGCTTTTCGGAGTCTATCGCGTTGGAGATATTCGTGAGGCTCGGCAGCGAGCTTGCCACCGGCAGCTTCCCGCCGCCTGCCAGATTCCCGATAAACGGCATCTCCTCCGCCAGTCTCTGCCCGAAGTTTTCAATCGTTCCCATCGCCGTGTTCGCCTCGCCCTGCGTCGCAATTCCGTCCTTCCCCCAGTCCAGCAGATTGTTGACCCGCGTGCCCGTCACGTCGCCCGCAAGTCCCGTGATCAGGTTGATGGGGTCCAGCTGTGGGCGCCTTCCGACGAGCTTTTCATAAAGCTCGTTGTAAATCCAGCTGTTCACCACGAACTTAAAAATCGCCAGCGTCAGCTGCAGAATGCCCTCCTTCCGCTTCCGCCTCGGAACGTCCTTGAAAAGATAAGAAAACGTGTTGTTGACCTCCAGCTGGAACTGCGTAAAGAGCTTGATCAGCGGGTTCTTGCTCTCAAACAGCGTCGGCATTCCGCCCCTCGAGCGCTCTGCCATCACGTCCGCTGCGAACTGGTCCGCCTCGTCAATCGCATCCGCCTCCGTCATTCCGCGCTGCAGGTTCTCCATGTACCGCGCGCGTACGATGGTCGACGCCGAGAACATGTCAATGAGCTCCATCGGGGCGGACAGCGTCTTGCTCACCCGGTCCCCGACGCTCTGAATCAGCGCCTCGGACCCCTGCCGGTTTGTCAGAAACGCACTCTTGTCAATAAATCCGTCGTCCTGCACCTGCGCGGCCAGCGTCTGCTGCATTGCCTTGAGAATGCTCGTGCTCTTCAGCTCTGCCGAGGCCTGGGCGATGACGCCGAAGTTCGTCAGCCACGAGCCCGGGTTGATCGCCACCATATTGGCAGCCACCCGGCCTTCAAGCCCCTTCGCCAGCCGGTATATATTCCGGCCTATCTGCCGCTCCACGCCCCGGTCCATCTGGCTTTTCTTGTTGGCCAGCAGGTTTGTGTAGTCGTCCAGCTCCTGGATGTAGTGCCCGAGCTGGTACCGCCCGCTCTCATAGAGCTTGTCAATCCGGTTCTGCTTGTCCTCCTCGCTGACGTCCTCCAGCGCCCGGATTTCGTCCACCTTCTCCCGGATTCCCTCATCGCTGGAGAGATAGCGGATCTGGCTTGCAAACGCCCGCAGCCTCTGGATGTTGTCCGTCTGGTAAATGACGCCTGCTGCGCCCTCAATATACCGGTCAAAGCCCTCCAGCGCGTCATATGCCGTCGCAAAGCCCTGCCTGGTCTGCGCGTTTCCGAACCACCGGATTCCGGGCTTGAACTGGTAGGTCCGCCCTGCAATCGTCGTCGGCAGCTCGTCTGCCTTCGTTCCCATGCCCAGGGCCTCGCCCATCCGCCGGAGCAGACTGTCGGATACCTTGTCCTCTCCGCTCGCCTTTACGGCCAGCAGCTCCTTGATTCCGCCCGAGCCGTTCTCCCGCTGGAAATGCGGGAAGTAGCCGCTTCGGTAGTTGATCGGCTCATAGCCATTCCGCACGCGCGCCTCATTAATCTCGCGGAAGAGCTCGTTGTAAAGCTCCCGGAGCGTTTCTACACCCCTCCGGATTTTCGCCTGGTCAAGCTTCGGGTTCTGCTTCCACAGCTCCTGCACCAGCGCCTGCCACTCCTGCAGGTTCTTCCCGTCCCGCTCCTTGGTGTAGGGATGCCCCTGCAGCATGCGGATATTGTCCTCCGCCTCACCCAGCAGCTGCACGGCGTAGGCCTCGCTGACGGTGTTGCCCTGCTCCGTCCTCCGGCTGAGCTCCAGCGCCTTCACGCGCCCGCGCATCTTGTCCTTGTAGCGCTTTGCCTCCGCCTCGGCCTTCCGGATTGGCGCAAAGTACGCCTTGTTGATGGCCGCGCCTGCCTGCTCGCCGAAGACGTCCAGGTTGTTCCGCGTCATTGTCTCCCGGCTCAGCTGCAGGCCGTGTGCCTTATCCTTTGCCTTGTCAATGTCCTTCAGGAAGCTTTCCGCCTCGCCCATCCGCTGCGCCCGGATCGTGCGCTTCCACTCTGCAATCCGCGCCGCCGTCACGCTGTATTCAAGCTTTGCCTCAAACACCTTCCGGATGGCCTCTCCGTTCTCCATCCCCTCCAGCGTCTCCACGCCGCGCTCTCCGCGCATCAGCTGGTTCAGGACCTTCTGGTCCTCCTCCGTGAGCAGGGCCTTGCTCATCGCCCGCTCGTACGTCCGCCTCTGGCTCTTGAGCTCCTTGTAAAGCGCCTGCACGTCCTCCAGCGTCTTCGGCCTTCCGGCCTCGTTCCGCTCCTTCAGCCTCTGCCGGGCCTCTGCGTATCGCCTTGCCAGCTGCAGGGCCCCCTGCATGTTCTCAATCGTGACGGTAAAGTCGTTCCTGGCCCAGCGCCGGACCTCCTCGGCGTTTGGCCCCGCCGCCTCGTCCAGCGTCCGCTCCACGATTTCAATGCTCCTCGATACCTCCAGCATCTTCGCCAGCTGGTCCGCCGGATGCGTGATGCCCGCCGGGAACAGCTCCGGCGCGGCCTCGCGCAGGCTCTGATACGCCGTGTCGACCGGCAGCCCGCCCTCGTTTGCAATCCGCAGCCGTCCGAAGGCCGATTTCCGGAATTCGTTGAAGTCCGCAATGTCCGCCTTGTCCGCGTCCGAAAGCGTCAGCTTCGTCCCGCGCATCTGGTCCTTGATATCCTTGTACTGGTCGTAAAACTCCCGGCTGATCTCCCGGCCCTGCTCGTAGGCCTTCTCAAAGCTCCGGTCAATGCTCTCCTGTGAGATGCTTCCGGTCCGCAGATACTCGTTGATCAGCCCGTCCAGCTGCGGCTTTAAAACCTCCTGCCGCGCCTTGTAGGGAATATCCATCTGCCGCTGAATCTCCGCCGCCGCCATGTTCCGCATCCGCTCCAGCGTGTCCTTGGCCTTCTTCGGTACCGTGTCCATGCTCATGTTCTCCAGGACCTCCGGCTTTGCGCGCGCGGCCTCCGCTTCTTCCCGCCTCGCGTCCTCCTCGGCCTGCCGCTGTGCCCGCTCCTCGGCCTGCCTTGCAAGCTCGGCCTCCTCCTGCCGGTAATCCTCTGCGTACTGCCGTGCGTCCCGCAAGGCCGGTACCAGCTTCTGCACGCCCTCCATAAACCTTTCCTGTGCCTTCTGCCAGAACGCCTCTGGATTCGTGCTTTCTGCTTCTGCGTTCAGACTCTGTGCCTTTGCAATTCTCCTGGCCACGCTGTCCATGCGCATGACCTGCTTTGCCGGGTTGTCAATCTCCGGCGGCAGCAGCTCCGGGTACTGTTCGGAAAGCTCCTCGTAAAGCGCGGAAATGCTCTTTCCGCCCTCCTTCGTGAGCTTGAGGGCCTTCAGTGCCTTCTTGTCAAAGCGGTCATAATTCTGCATATACGGCTGGTCCGTCTCCTGCAGCGTGACCTCCGTTGTCCGGATTGCGTCCCGCAGCTCTCCGTACAGCTCTGCAAAGCTCCGGTTCTCCCGCTGTGCCAGCCCGTACGCCTGGTTAAACGCCGCCTGCAGCGTCTCGTCCCGGATGCTTCCGTCCGCCAGGTACTCGTTGACCATATCCCGCAGTCTCGGCTCCAGTATTCTTTGCACCGTCTCCGACTGCGCGGAAAGCTCCCACGCCAGCTCCTTCGCCGCCTTCTGCACCTGCCCCATGAGGATCTTCCGCGACGTCTGCGAAATCGTGTCCAGGCTCAGCCCTTCCGCCTGCCCCTCACTTTCGGAATATCGGAACTGGCTGACCGACGGCGAGCTGCTGACCTCCGGGAGCGTCCCGTCCTGGAAGTAATTCCGGATATCCTGCAGGACCTTGTTTGCATGGGTCCCGCGCGGATACTCTGTGCTCGAAACCGTATTGCCGCCTGCGTCGTCAATGTCCAGAATGACCTCTCCGCGTTCCTTGCTGATAAAGTCACTGAGCGCGTCCAGCTGCGCCTTCGTCGGCATAACCGCGAGATTGATTCCTCCGCTCTCCGGCGAAATTCGGATATTCCCCTCCTGCATGAAGCGCACCATACCGCCTGTATAGTCTCCGCCTCCGTAGTCCTCGCCCAGCGCGTCAATAATATCCCTGTGGTCTACGCTCCGGTACCCGCCGGAACCGCCCTCGTGCCTTCCGGAGAAATCCAGCCTCGCGCCGTTCAGCAGCACATATCCCGTCTCAGCCCACTTGTATGTTCGTCCGAAATACGCCAGCGCAGCCTTGTCGTTCTCCTGCGGCGTTGCTTCCTCTGCTGCAGAAAATTTCTCCGCCTTGTTTTCATTGTCACGCAGCGCTACCAAATCAGAAAATTTTTCGCCGGAGATGTTGACACTTTTCCCGCTATAGGATATACTGCCTACAGAACCATCACGCAGAAGCCCTCGGGACGCTATTGTAAGCCCGAATCGGCGAAGAAGCGGGATGGTCCTTTTTTTATCTGCAAACAGAACATCACTTTGTTTGACAAATGCAGCCGCATTCATTTTCGAATATGCGCTGTTAACCTTTTGCATATTATCCAGTGCGAAGCCGTTTTCTATCGGCCGCAGATCAAGTACTGCAAGAACTGGATTTCCGTTCTGTGCGTTTATTGCGCCAAACAGAACCAATCGACTATTCCCGCCTTTCCCTGTTCCTTTGCTCTTCAGAATCAAGATCGGATCGTCCAGCAAATCCGGAATTCTCTGAATCTCACGGATCGTCATTTCCGGGTGTTCTTTCAGTATAGTGCTGATCTTATCTCCATTCATGTAAATGTCGCTTTCGATCGCACCAAGCCCCTGCAGCGTCGCGCCCGTTGATCCAAGCGTAAATGTTTCACCTTCCGGCATTCCCTCGCGGTACCAGTCCGCAACCTCTTCGCTGAATCCAGCGTCGACCGAATAGCTTTCCGGCGGGGCTCTGGTCTCGCCGGTTTTTTTGCTGACCGCCTTCGGCTCGCCGACGGCGTCGCGGATGAGCTGCGTGTATCGGTCTGCCTGCGCGCCCCGGCGGTTAATCCCGGCGAACGCATCCGCCAGCATCTCCTCCATGATTGCCTGCTTGTCCGCCTCGTCGTAGCAGCCCTCGTAGGCCTCGGCGTAGCGGTCGGCCATCTCCCGGAGCTGCGCGTCCGTCAGCTTCTCCGTCAGGGCCATAAACCCCTTGTAGAAGAAATCCTGCTCCGTGTCTGCCCGCAGGTGGAATTCCTCGTGCTGGGCAATCTCGCGGGCCGTCCGGCGGCTGGAGTCCGCCTGAATCCAGACCTCCGTCCCGCGCGTCAGCCCGTCCGCGTAGCGCGTCACGTGCGCCCGGGTGTTCTCCCGGCCGATGGAGCCCACAATAAAGTGGACCTGCGTTGCGCCCGCTGCCTTGAGCCCTGCCTCCATCTCCGTCAGCTCCTGGGTGTAAAGCCGCCTCGGCACCTCCCGGAAGCTTGGCTTGGCCGAGCCGTCCTGAATGCCTAGGTCCCTTCCGCTCTGCTGCGGTACATTTTCAGCTCGGACGCGATTTCCGAGCTCAAGGCCTGCCTGCGCGCTGCGCCCGCCTTGGGCTCTCGCGCCTGTCTGGCCTGCGCCGCCTGCCACGCCTCTACCCGGCTTTCCGGAATCCATACCTGCATTCCGTTTGCCGCCGTCATAAGAAGCCTCGCTTCCCGCTCTGCCATTTCCTGCCGTCTCCTTTCCCGCGGTCCATGCCGCGCGCACCGTCTGCGCCGTCAGCCCCTGCGCGGCCTTCTGTGCCGCTGCAAGGCTCATGCCGTTCTGCCCGTACTGATAAGCCGCCTCAAAGCCCCGGATGTAGCCGTCCGCCTCTGCGCGCCCTGCGGCGCGCTCCGCCTCGTACCCCTCCAGCATGACGGCCTGCGTCTGCTCAGAGTATCCGGCTTTTCTGCCCGCCTGCTGCACGCTCTGGGCGGCCGCCTGCCGCTCGTTCTCCGCGCTGCGTGCCTCGTAGTCCGCCTGCTCCTGCGTGCCGTTTGAAAGGAAGTCCGCGCCCTCTCTTGCCGCCTTCGCCTCCTCGTCCGCCAGCACAAGCTCTGTCTGGCCCTCGTCCGCGTCGATGGCGTCAAGCTGCCGCTCCGCCTCCTCGCCTGTGATGCTCCCGGCGTTCTCCTGCTGGTAGACCTCCTGCCGGGCCCTCCGCTGCTCCTCGGCTCTGGCCTTGGCTCTCTTCTCCCGCTCCTCAATGTACTGCGCGTAGGTCTCGTAGTCGCTTCTCTGCGGCTCCTCTGCGCTCTGCGCGGCGCTGGCCACCGCCTGCACGTCCGCCTCTGCGCCGTCCCGGCTCATCGCGTCCAGGATGGAGCCGACGTCCGCCACATCCGGCGTGCGCCCGTAGTCCAACTTCTCCTGCACCGCCTGCGCCGCCGCCTGCGCGTTCTCCCCGCCCAGGGCCTGCGCCTGCTCTACCAGCGCCTGGGATACCGCCCGCATCGCCTTGTCGCTGCGCGCCTGCCGGATCTGGTTCGGCGCGTCGACCACGTTGCCGAGCGCGGAGAGAAACACGCCGCCAAGAAACGCGTTTCCGATGGACGCCGCGTCTGCAAACTCCGTGTTCTCCCCGTTGTAAATCGCCCACTCCGCCACCGGGTCCAGAACCTCTGTTACAATCTCCTCCAGGCCCTCAGAGGCAAAGTCAAAGGCCTTGCTGTCCAGGATCTTCAGCACCGTCTTGTTGCTTGTAAGCTTCCCGGCCAGCCTGTTCACAAGCCCGGCGTCCTGATCGTAAACCGGGTTCCCGCCAAACAGCTTCTCGGAAAACGCCTCAAGGCCGCCTGCCGCCACGCCGTAGGCCAGCGCCTGTGCGTCCGTCGCGCCGTTGTTCTTCGCCTCCAGCGCGGCGTTTCCGCCCGCCCGCACGCCCATCAGCGCAAGCGGGGACACCCGCGCGCCCCCTGCTGCGGTCCCTAGCCTTGCGGCCGCGTCGCTGACGCCCTGTGCAAGCCTCTGCCCGACCGTACCTCTTTTCAGCACGCTTCCTGCGCTCTGCCCTCCGGCAAGCGCCATTCCCGCGCCCGTCCCCGCGCCAAGATACCCGGCCATTCCCTGGTCGAGGACCATTGCGCCCGCGGACGGCAGCTGCTCCAGAATCCATTTTGCGGCGCCGGAATGTCCCTCCGTCGCCTCCTGCATGATTCTCTCGTATTCCTCCTGCCAGGCCTGCGCGCCGCTCATGTCCACGTCTACGGCCATCCGGTCCGCAAGCTCCAGCATCCCGCTCTTGAGCTTCCCCTTCGGCAGCGGCTTTGCAAGATCCCGCAGCGCCCACGCAGCCGCCCGGTTCATTCCTGCCTCTATGTACGCGCCGACCTCGTTCCATCCGCTCATGGCCTGCGCGTCCGCGCCCTCCACCAGCGCGCTCAGCGCGTCGCCCCAGAATGCGCCCTTTCCCTTTACGCCAAGCTCCCGGTTTACCTCGCTCAGCTGCTTTTTCAGCCTCTTGCGCGCCTCCTGCATGGACGTAATGTCCGGGGCCTGTCCGGCGTCCACCCTCTGCTGGTAGGCCATCTGATCCAGCTGCGCGTCGTAAATCTGCGTCTCCAGCTCATCAATCTGCCGGGAAAGCTCCTTCGCCGTCCTTCTCTTTCCGCGCGCCTGGTCCTGCCGCGCGGTCTCCAGCGCCGCCTGCTGCCTCCGGTATTCCGGCTTTGCCTCCTTGTATTTGAGCCATTCCCGGTAAGCGTCTGCGCTCTGCCGGCGCTGCTGGCTGCTCCCCTGCGGCTGCGTCTGCAGCTGCTCGAAGCTTTTCATCCACGCGCCCTTCTGCATCGCCTGCCGGCCTCTCAGGCTCTGGTACTCCTCCATATAGCCAAGGTACCTCTGGTAGGCCTCGTCCTTGTCCCCGGCCAGCCGCTGCCCGCGCACCTTGACTGTATCCTTCTTCATCCGGCTCAGCCGCATCTGCAGCGCCGCCCCGCTCGCAAGGTCCCGGTCGGAGCTGTTCACGGGCGCTGTGCCGCCGCCCTTCATGGCCTCCAGCCGCTCCCGGATTGTCTTTCCATCCGTCATACTTTCTCCTTAATAGCCATAGCCCTTCATGATAAAGTCTGCGTCTGCCTCTGTGATCGTCCCGGCCTCCAGCGCCTTCTCGACCTCCTTGGCGATTGTCTTTGCCGGCGCGCGCCTTGCCGCCATCTGGATAATCTCGCTGCGCGTCTTGCCGCTGCCGGTCTTCTTCTCGCCTCCGGAGCTGCCGGAGCCCCCGCCGCCTGCGGCGCTCTTGGCTGCGGCGGCCTGCTGCTGCAGATAGAGGTCGTTTTCCTCCGCCGCCTTCTGCTGCCAGTAGGAAAGCTGGTTTGCGTAGTCCGTGTAGTCCCGGCTGTAGGCCGCGTCGTATTCGCTGCGCGCGTCGGAAAGGTCGCTGTAGTAGTCCGACACCGCGTCACGGTATCGGTTGTAGTCCGCCTGCTCCCGGCTCTGCAGAAGCCCGTACTGGTTGTAAAGGTCGTTTCCCTCGTCGCGGTACTTGCTGTACGCGCTTTCATACAGCTGCGGCACCAGGTCGTTCAGGCTCTGCAGATACGCGTTGTAGGCCTGCTGCCCCACCTGCTCTGAATAGGTCGAGCCGTACCCGCCTGTGAGGCTTGCCGCCTGGCCCATCGTGTCCTGCATCGCCGTCCGCCCCAGCCGCTGATACTGGTCCTTGTACTGCTGGTAGAGCATATCCGCATTCAGGTCATACTCGAAGGGCTTGCGGTTTGTGATCTGCTCATACAGCCGGGTCAGCTCCGGGTCCCACTTGCTCTCGTACGCGCCGGGCCTGCTGCCGATCACGCCGTTCAGATATTCCTGCGCCCGCTGCACGCTTCCAGACGGCGTATAGCCGCCCTCCAGCCCCTGCAGCCTCTGCCTGGTGTGGCCGGACACGCCCTGCTGCGTCAGGGGGCTTTCGCGCGTGTCGTACGCGCCCTGATAGCTGTAGGTGGTCTGATTCCTGTTGGAAAGCTGGCTCTGATAGCTTCCGTCCGCATTTACGCCCGTAATGCGGTACGTGCCTCCGCCCGTGACCACCTCGTCCCCGGCCTTGAGGCCGGAGGGTGCCTTGCCGTTGTCCTGTACCTTATAAAGCCCCATCCGCTTCCTCCTTCTGCTCCTTTGGCTGCGCCTCGGCCTGGGCCTGCTTTTCAACCAGGCCCAGCAGCTCCGTGTGCACCCCCGCAAGCACCAGCTCCGCAACCGCCGGCGAAAGCCCGGACTCGTTGACGGCCTGCGCCAGCCGCTTCTGAAGCGTTCTGATTTCCTGTACCATTTCTTCTCCTCCTCAGTTCACAATCTGCACGCCCGGATAGCGCGAAACGTTCCCGTTCTGCACGAAGAACGATCCGTTCGCCCAGCTTCTTCCCGTCGGGCCGGAAATCTGCGTGCCGTTGTTCGTGCTGTATTCCACCATGTTTGCCGCCCACACGCGCAGCCCCTGGCCGTAAACCGGGTCTGTGACCGTCATGGTCTGGTCATAGGTGTAGTAATAGCCCGGCTGGCAGTAGTCGCCGGTATTCGTGCCGGTGTTGACGTTGATGTTCGCGCGTAGCTTGATCTGGTTTTCGTTCGTGCCGCCAAAGTAGCCGCAGACGTTTGCGTAGGTCCCGCCGCCGCCTCCGCCGCCCGTCGAGGGTGCGGAGCCGCTGCCTTCTGCGCCGCTGCTGTCTGTATAGGTGTCGGCAATGTAGTTGATGAGCTCGCTGATCTCGATCATCGGGAATGCCGGCATCAGCGCCCCGTTTGCGTCCGTCTCAAACAGCGGGATAAAAAAGCCGTTCCCGTAGCGCTCGATTCTCCGCTTGATTGCCGACATTCCATAGACGCTGCCCTGCAGCAGATGCACTGGATTTATGATCTCATCTGTCTCAAGTCCGTGCTCCCCGAAAACGACGTCACCGATCTGAATTCTTGCGCTGGACGCTCCAATCAACCAATCCCCTTCAATCTGCCAGTTGCCGAGAAACCCGCTCGTCGCCACAATCTCGCCCGAGACCACCGCATTTGTCGCCTGCAGCCGTCCGCCTGCGTCCACGGCGAACGCATCCTTTATGGAAAGCCCCTCCGTGCCGAAGTAAAGCCCGCTCCCGCTCCACTGGTTTTCCGTCCGGTAAATGCTCGTCTCCGAGACCGTCCAGGGCCCGAGGCTGGAGCCTGCCGCCGCCGTGAGCGTGCCGGTCAGCACTGCGTTGTAGGCCTCCAGCGTGCCTGCCGGGAAATGGAGCTTCTTGTCCGTCAGATACGCGACCTCCTGCCCGTCCTGCCAGAAGCTCAGCCGCCCCGGCGTCACGGTCAGAAGCTCGTTTCGCGTCCGGTCCAGCACGGTATTCCCCTGTGAAACCGTTGTCTCGATGTTGCCCACGCCCACGCCGTACACCGGGCTGACGCCGTTATAGTAAAGAAGCCCGGTCTTCACGTACTGCCGGGAGTTTACCGTCAGCTTGTTGTTGACGCCCGCCGTGTAGCCCTTGAGCTGGTCCGTCGTGCCCTTGAGCTGGTCCGTCGTGCCCTTGAGCTGGTTGGTCGTGTCCTCAATCTCGGCGGCGTAGTCGTAGACCTGGGAGATTGCCGTCTCGTTTGCCTCCAGCGTCAGCTTCAGCTCCTCCTGGTACTTCCCGAAGGTGGACACCGCCACATATTTCCCCTCCAGCACCGCCCGGAAGCTCTCCGACTCCCGCGCCGCGTAGTCCGCCGTCTTCAAGATCAGCGACCGGAGCGAGGCCCAGCCGCCCAGCACCGTCTGCCGCTCCGCGCCGGACATGCCGCTCTCATCAATGGCCTGCGAAACCTCCCGCAGCACCGCCTGCGCCGACCAGTCCGCGCCGTTGAGCTGCTCCGTCAGGGAAATCAGATACCGCCGGAGACCTTCCACCTGCCCCTCCACGCTCCCGCCGCCCATCGGCGGGTATTGTAATGTCAGGCTGCCCATTACAGGTGGAAGTGCGGCGCGTACTGCACCGGCGTGTGGCTGCGGTTGTAGGCCGCCTGGAACGCGGAGTAATACGAGCTGTAGCGGCTGAGCGCGTTGTTGCTCCTGGCGTCCTCTCCGTTTGCCTCTGCAATCTTCATATCCAGGTACCATCGGTAAATCTCGTCGTACGGCCACGGCACCAGCAGCACCGTGTCAAAGTCCACTGGCTCCTCGTAGCCCGTAAACGCCTCCGGCCCCGGGGCCTCCGGCGCGGCAGCCTCTGCGCGGTCAAACGGATCGTCCGTCCGGATCCACGGCTCCCGCGCCTTCGGCTCCTGCGTCAGGTGCGTGCAGATGATTTCTTTATAAACGACGCCGTCCAGCTCGCTGAGCCACCGGACCTTGTCGATGTTCTCGTATTGATTCGGCGACAGACGGTCCACCGTCTCAATCGCCTCCCGGATTGTCATAGCCTCTCCTCCCTTCGAAAAAAGGGGCGCTCGCCGCGCCCCTCTTCCCTTACGCCTTCAGCTCCTGCCCCTCGCGCAGACGCTGCATCTGCTCCTGGTTCTCTGCCTCCTGCAGCATTGCGTGCTCCAGCACCTCTGCAACCGCCTCCGGCACCTCCACGGGCTTTCCGCGCGGCACCTGGTAGGGCCTGCCGTTTATGCAGACAAACTCAAACTGCTGCACGTTGTTTCCCTCTGCCCGCGGCAGGAAGATCGTGCGCATACCGCCTTCGGCCTGCGCCGCTGCGGTCTCAGCCTTCGTCATGGCTCCTCCTCCTTAGTTCGCGGCGTCGTCGCCGGAATACTTGCTTCTCGACTCCACGCGCACCATGCGGTCCTGATACAGGATCTTGGTCGCCGTGGAGAACTTATAGCCAAGCGTCGAGAACTGGTCCAGCGGGCCGCCCGCCTGGCTCTTGTCCTTGATGATCATCTCCAGCGCGCCGCCCTCCGGGTCGATCATGCCGAAGGCGTCCTTGCCCAAAAACAGCGTCGCATACACGCTGTAGTAGACTGCCGGATTTCCGCTGGCCGCCGCCGTCTTCACCGGGCAGGTGGCGTTGTTGAAGATCTTCGCCTCTGTGGTCTCGATGAAGCGCACGCCGTGCAGCTCGCCGATTTCGCCGTTAAAAAGCTCCGTCGTCGCCGCGTACTTGTGCGCCTCAATCCACTCGTTGCTGGACCGCAGATCGTACGCCACAGACGGATGGATGATGGCAATGTACTTGCCGTTGATCCTCGGGGCCTTCATCTTCTTGAGCGTCGTCACAGCCCGGTTGACCTCGTCCGGCGTCAGCCTGGACGTGTCGTCGAGCGCCGCCCGGCTCTCAACTGCCGTGTGCGTGCCGGACACGACCTTGTCGCAGTACTGCACCGACGTGCCGGCCATCAGCGCGTCGCGCACCAGCTTGTCCTGCGTCGTGCCCGCCGAAGCGCCAAGCTCCTCGGTCGCGCCGAGAATCACATCGTCAATCGCGTGCAGCTCCAGCTGATCCGATACCGCCACGTACGTGCCGTACTGGTCGATGGTCTGCGTAATCGCGCTCTGGCCGAGCTTCTGTCCCGTTGGAATCACGCCCTCGGTCAGCTTCCCGGCGTCCGCCAGCGTGTTCCACTTGCGCCA
>ERZ1034865.377-NODE-377-length-29179-cov-17.170032_pt1 | contig 29179 bp, 28 predicted proteins | sample MGYA00520632_ERZ1034865 | MGnify/ENA primary metagenome ERZ1034865 (study PRJEB33766, sample SAMN09781738) | gut metagenome | biome: gut microbiome | host: Homo sapiens | place: Madagascar | study: EMG produced TPA metagenomics assembly of the PRJNA485056 data...
CTATTTATACTTTCCTAATATGTATCAATCAGCTACTTTTCGGACAGTCTCCCCCCCAGACTGTCTTAAAAGTCGCTTTTAAAGTTCATGACATTGCAATATCTGGAGGGTTGTCTGAATATTGTTGTGGCTTCCAAATTCTCGATTCTCGGCGGGTTGAGTCCGTCCGGCAGTGTCATCTGGCCCGCGAGCGGGGCTTCCGCACCATCATTCTGCCATCCCGGCCACCAGCTCGCCCATCGTCCGCATATTCATTGCCCTCCGCATGTTGTACGCAAGGCAGTACAGGGCCATCTCGCCCTCTGTCTTGAACATCCTGCGCAGCAGGAAGAAGCCCTCGCCGATTGTCCGCTTGATGGTTCCGAACGGATGTTCCGAAAGGCATTTGCGGTTGTCCATCTTCCTCTCGTCCATGTGGAGCTTGAACCGGGCGACCGCTCTCTTTTCTGTCACCAACTTCGATTGCGGTGCGTTGTCTCCGCGCCTGTCGTCTTCTTTCATCCCTCCGACTTTCTTGATCAGACAGTCCTTCGAGAAGTCCGCCTCCTTGAACTTGGACGTGGTGCACTTTGACTTGCAGCGCCTGCAAGCCAGCTTGTTGCAGTACCTGATGTCTCCGTTTCTCTTCAAGGACTTCGGCCGCAGCGTCTCGCCCTGCGGGCAGATGACCAGGTTTCGCCCGGCGTCCCTGACGAAGTACCCTTCGTGTGCCTTGGCGATCATCTGCTCCAGTGTCATTCTGGAGGCCTCGGCGTCGGTCTGTTCCCTGTGGCGCAACGTGACCTCTTCGACGGATGCGTCCGTGAGGGCGCCCTTAAGGCAGTACGGCACCACTCCCGCGTGAAGGCAGGCCTTGATGTCTTCGGGGTTCGTCCCGAGCCGCTGTCCCTCGGTCGGCTCCGCCCCCTCGTATCCATACTCGACATCCACCACGGAGGCGCCGCCGTTCTGGATGACGCTCGGGACAACGCCGTTCTCCAATGCCGACGCCATGTCGTCGGGGTCGTGGTAGCCTTTGTCCGCCGTGGCTTCCAGGGTCTCGAGTCCCATGTCGTCCTTCACCTCGACCGCGACCTCCGTGATGAGGCCGTGGTCCGTGGGGCGGTTCGTCACGACGAAGCCTGCGATCAGGTGGCTCTCCGCGTCCACCGCGGTCTGGACGTTGTAGCCGACACCGAACCCGTTGTTCTCCTTCATCAGCCTGGCGTCAGGATCGGTGAGCGACATCTGGCTCTCTCCGCCCTCCTCCAGCTGCCTTAGGTATCCCTCGTAACGGGTCTTGCGCTCCTGGAGCGCGGCAAGCTTCTCCTCCACCTCCCGCCTGGACAACTTGCGTACGTCATCCCCGTCGCTTTCCTCCAGCGCCACGAGATATTCGTCAATATGCGCGTCCAGCCTCTTGAGGCGGTCGTCCAGCTTGCTGAGGGTGAAGTTCCTGTCCTTTGAGTTCACCGCCCTGAACTTGCTCCCGTCTATGGACACGTAGTCCAGCCTGAACATGTCCATCCTAAGGCAGAACCTGTTGAACTCGCGGAACATCGGCTTCATGCAGCGAGCTACGCAGATTCTCCAACGCCTCCGTTTCGTAATCTTCGTTGACTCGGATCTTCTGAATCTCATCAATGTCATGAACATATTGGCTCTTGTCATACAAGACCCAAAAGTCTTTATTGACTGTCTTAATATCCGCCCCAGTCACATAATCCGGCGTGTCATACGGGAGGTTTACAAGCTCGCTAAACAGGCTGGCCATCTTCTCGCACTCAGCGGGGACATAGTCAATGGTCGTGAGCATCTTGACGAGTTTCTTCGCCTTGGCCACACACGTACTGTTGCGGAACGCCAGTTGGTACTCATTCTTCAGCATCGGCAACTCGCCCCTTACAGTGTCTGTTGTCGGAGAATCCCAAATGTTGGTATTCGCCCTCTCAAAGAGTTCCTCGGCATTCACAAAACGCCGGAGAAACGCAGCCTTATTCCACCGTTCAGCGAAGGAAGCAAGGAACGACATCGATGTATCTCCAGTGTAATAGCACCCATCCAGATACTTTGTGTTTACTTTACCAAGCGCATTCTCTCCGGGAGCCAACTCGCACATGACTTCCATGCTTTCGCGGCCGGTAAAGGTCACCTTCGGCTCATAAGGGATGTCCGGAATCGTGGCAAAGGCATCATCCATATCATCTGATGCCGCCACATTATCTTCAGTCTTCTCAACACCCCATTCCGGAGACCGTTCAACCCTTAGCACACTGCTCTTGTCGTTCCTATTGCCACAACTAGCAATCAGAAGCAAAACCAGCCCCAATATTGTACTGTAATATAAGTGATTCCTTTCCATATTACGACATGACTTTCTTCTCGCCAGAAGCCCCAGTTCCAAGTTGCGGGGAGAGCGAGCGCCCCTCTTTCCGCTTCGCGCACATCTCATTGTAGATCTCGCTCATGCGAGCATAAGACTCTTCAATGATGCTGATATATCTGGTAAGGCAATCCTTGAAGTGCCCGTACTTATCCTCGATAGCGGAAAGCTGAAAAACGATACCGTCCTCATCTTCTCCGCAGAACAGAACCTTACACATAATGAGCTCGTCAGACACCTGATGCGCAGCTTTGTGCATCAGATCCATATCCCAGTCATTGTGATCAAGACTGTAATGCCTCATCAGCACCATCACCGGAAACCGGCCCGAGTCGATGGCATATTGCTCGCCCCGCACCGTGAATATGATCCAACGATCGTCTGCATCGGGGACATATCCGTTGTAACGGATAGCCTCCATGGCAGTTTCCTTGTCCAATTGATGGGAATCGACATCATCGACGGCAACGGGAGCCTGCATATTCTCATGCTGCCCATCAAGCCACCTGTTGCCTCTTTCTTGCTGCTTATAATCCCGGCTCTTTACCACATACATGGCCAGCAGCACGGCTGCTACGATGGAAATAATTGCAATCTCCATAATCAATCAACAACTTTACAGGTTGTACCATAAACTGTTTCTGCCCGGACGGCATCCAGAATCTTGTTGAAGATTCTAGGAAACGGGCGGGATACTCTCTCGGCCATAGAACGAGGGATTTCTTTGTAGAACGCCTCCGCAATACCGCCAGTAATGCAGGCAAGCGTGTCGCTGTCTCCACCGAGGGAAACAGCTTTACGCATAGCATCTTCGAAGCCCGTTGAATCCAGAAACGCAATGATAGCCTGCGGAACGGTCCCCTGGCAACTGGAATCCCAATGGTAGATAGGATGCCAGTACTCGTAGGTCTTGTGAAGGTCGTAGCCGTAAGTCTTCTCGATATAATCTCGGATTTCCTCCTTGGCATTCCCTTTTCTGGCCATCCAGATTGCTGCAGCCGTTGCCTGGGCGCCATTGATTCCCTCAGGATGGTTGTGCGTGATGGCCGCCGAAATCGCGGCGACACGCTCAGTCTCTTTCAGAGTGTCAAAGAACCAGCCCACAGCGCTTACTCGCATCGCGGAACCATTGCCATATGAGCCATAAGGATGGCGTCCCGTCTTTGACTCATAGGGCGCTGCACCATACTTGTCATCGTATGCATAAAGGTCTCGAGGGAAGAAAAGCCAGCGGTAGAATCCGGCGCCGTATCCGCCCATAGGGCAAGGACATTTCTCACCAAACATCACCATGATGTCCTCCAGCCCCTGGTAACTGTGTTCCTTGTCCTTTAGCAGCCAGTAAGCCACAGCCATTGTCATAATGCTGTCATCCGTGTAGGCGCTATTGCCCAGGAATAGCGTAAAGCTATAGTCTTTCGTGTTATGGAACTCATAGGCAGAACCTATGGTGTCCCCAATGATTGCTCCTAACATAGTTTTCGAATTATCCGTAAAGTTAATTAAAAACGGCTGGCCTGCCAACCACCTTTCACGCCAAATAGGAGGCAGGCCGTAGTTGCCGTTGTCAGTGTTTGATGATGAGCTTATTGTTTTGGTTGTCAATCGTGATAGCTCCAAAACGCTCCATAGCACTTTGTCCCAGAAGCAGCGGTGCCCTCTGGCTCTTAACTACCGAAGCGTCCACATTGTGGAGAACTGCGTCGCCAATCTTCACCTCACGGAGCGTGATTGTGGTTCCTTCGCTGATCTGTCCGTTGGCAATCTGGTAGTATGTCTTGCCCTTGATGTCCTTCTCGGAGAGGTATCCGTTCTTGAACATGAAGTCGGCTTCCACGGAAGAGATAGTGACATCGGATGCGCCGGTGTCAAAAACCATCTGGAGCGCAAGGCCGTTGATGTCGCATGGGATCTCGAAAGTGCCGCCCGGATTCCGCTTGACCGCAATCTCGGTTACTGTCTCCTCCTTCTCCGGCATCGACAGTTCGAACTGTTTCAGGTATTCGGTGTGCTTGGCCTCATATTCCTCCATCAGGGCCTTGAACTCCGGCAGGTCGCGCACGGCATCCAAATCGTCATCCAAGCGGATGTGCGAGAAACTGCGATAACCTTTCTCAAAGGACTTGCGGAGAGCAGCGATGGACTCCTCCAGACGTCCCATACGGGAATAAAGGCACGCCTGGTCGTAATAATTTCCGTAGTTTTCTGGATCATCCTCGATAATTTTGTTCATCCATTCCTCTGCTTCATTATTACGGCCAAGGAAGCACAAGGCATACTGACGGCAGCTGCCATTGTCAGCAATCGTATCCTTCTGGATTACCATCTCAAAATCCGCATCTGCCTCGGTCTTCTTGCCCTCCAAAAGAAGCATCTCGCCACGCATCAGATACTGGTATGGATAGTCCTGAGTCATCTCAAGGCCCATATTGTAGTCCTCCATGGCCTTCTTTCGCTCGCCCTGCATCTCATAGGTCCAACCGCGTCTATAGTAGCAATAGCCCTCTTTCGGAGCATCCTCTACAGCAGCGTTGAAGTCAGCGATAGCCAAATCCAAATCACCGTTAAGCCTGTAGTAATCGCCACGGCGGACATACAGTTGCCAATCAGGGTCTTTCTCCATAGCCTTGGATATATCGGCGATGGCGAGCTCATTCAGCCCCAGTTCGCTGTAGCAATCAGATCTGTATACATTGATCTCGTCGTAGTGGCCGAATTCAGCCTCAAGAGCATCATAGGTCCTCACAGCCTCGGCATACTGATGAGAGGTCTCATAGAACTGGCAGAGGAATGCCATCCACTGGAACCGGTTTTCAGTTTTCTTGATGCGAGTCTTGATGCTTGCCTCAGCATAGTTGAGGCGCTTAAGCATAACCTTATCAATGGCTTCGATGTTGGCATCATCATTCTTATCGAGCCATTCCAGACCAGCGTCAATGGCTTTGGATGTCTCTCCCAACTTGTCGTAAGCCTGCATCTTGAAGTGGTAAATCTCCGAGTAGTCCGCATCGTACTTCTGGCACTTGTCCAGCATTTCAATGGCTTCCGAATACTGCTCACGCTCAATCATATTCCGGGCAAGTCCGGCCATAGCAGCCTGGTCCGCTTTGTCCTGCGCCAGCATCTTCCTGTAGATAGCATCCGCTCCGGCGTAGTCTCCAAGGTCGTAGAGCGACTGGGCATAGTCAAATGATATGCTCGGCAGGTTCTCCTTATCGTCCTTCCGGGCCAATTCGCATGCCGTCTTGAAAGAGGCGGCAGCATTAACCTTGTCACCCATGTCCTCGTATATGTACGCTTTCCACCAATGCAGAGTGGAATTCTGTACTTCGGTCTTCTTGGGCTTGTTCACCTTAAGGGCATGGTTGATGTCCTGCAGTGCCTGGCCGAACTCATTCTTCCGGCGAAGCAGCCGGACGCGCAGAAGAAGCGCCTCCACATTGTCCGGAGTCTCCCGGAGGTGCTTGTTTACAAGTTCGAGGCCTTTTGCCTCATCGTTCTCCTCCTGAAGGACCTCGTAGGCCTTCTTGAGGTTGTAATCGTTGTCAGTTTTGTTCTTCTGGGCATAGGCGTTAACGCTCAGAACGGTCAGCAGGGTAACAGTAAGAAGGGTAACAATTTTTTTCATATGCGTGAAAGGGTTATCAAATGTATAATTCTATCCAAAGATTGCCATAAAGAGCTCTAAGATTACGAAGATGCCAAGTCCCCAGAGAAAAAGTTTCAACAGTATATGACCACATCCGATTGCGCCATAAACGGCACCTGTGGCTGCTCCTTCTTTCCGGGAACCGTCTTCGCTCCCGATGAATCCGATTATTCCGCCTATTGCGGCGACAACCAAAATGATAATTAACCAAGTAGGCATTGCATGAAAGATTTAATTGAGTAAATTCTACGCAAAGAAAGCAAATATTTTTCTAACAACCAAACTTTTTGAGTAAATTTTACACAATTAGAATTTATACTATATTTGCAGAAAAATGCAACTTTGTTATGCCTTTCGAAAAGAATAATTACCTTTGCGTAATTGAAATACAAATAATGGCAAATAAAGGTCAGTACACTTATGAATATCCGCATCCGGCAGTGACTGCGGACAGTGTCGTATTTGGATATGATGGCAAGGAGTTAAAAGTTCTCCTCATTAAGCGCGGTGTCGAGAAAGAAGCCAGTACAACCGCATATGTAGGCGAATGGGCCCTTCCTGGCGGCTTCCTGGACGTTGAGAAAGATAAAACTGTTGCCCACACTGCTGCCCGGGAGCTGAAAGAAGAAACCGGCCTTAAGCTCTCCGTCAAAGAGTTCAAGGAAGTCGGCACGTTCAGCGAGATCAAGAGAGATCCTCGCGAACGTGTCATCACTGTGGCTCATTACGCACTAGTTAAGCTGGCCGAAGTCCAGGCTGATACGGATGCAGACAAGGCCGAGTGGTTCGTCCTCTCTGATGTCCCGCCACTTGCTTTCGACCACGATAAGATCCTGCGCGATGCGTTCTATCGCCTGAAGCAGGACATACATTTTCAACCCGTTGGCTTTGAGCTCCTCCCTGAGGTTTTTACACTGCCTCAGCTGCAGAATCTCTACGAATCAATCCTTGAAGTAAAGTTTGACCGTCGTAACTTTGCCAACAAAATGAAACACTTTGGGATGCTTTCCGAGATAGAGGATGATACGCCCCGTCACGGGACACGTACCCCCATCAAATACCGCTTCGATAAGGAGAACTACGAACGCTTGAAGTCAAAGGGTTTCCAGCTTGAGTTTTAGGATGCCAAAAGGAACCACATACGATGTCTTTATAAGTTACCGCCGCCAGGGCGGTGCCGTTAAAGCTGAACTCACGAAAGACGAGCTGGCAAAGCGCGGCTTTCGTGACTCTCGTATGTTCCTTGACACCAGAAGCCTCACTTCAGGGAATTATCTCAAAACAATTCTCGATGCAATAGCGGACTCCCGTAATATCGTCGTCATCGTCACCAAAGACTGTTTCAAGAACCTGCCGACGGATAGCACTTGGGTAAGGGAGATTGAATACGCTATCGAACTCCACAAGAACATAGTCCCCATCTATTTCGATGGCATCACCGAATTGAAGGCGGACGAGATACCTTCCTGCATTCAGCACCTCGCGTTTGAAAACGCTGTGCAGTATGTTCACCAATACGCAGATGCCAGCTTTGAGCGCCTTGCATTATGTTTATCCAAAGAGCCTATTGCTCTCTCCAAGTGGAGCAAATGGCTTATTGGGGTCATCGCTGCCGGTGGTCTGGCTGCTGGTGGCTATACAGCCATTGATAACGCTGCCGGCTTGAAGCCGGGTGAAGTCTATGTTGTCAACTCCTCCAGTTCCAAGAGCTATCATATTGACCGGAACTGCGCAACATTGAAGAACGCCAAACATCGCATCAAGAAGGTTCTAGAGGAAGAGGCTATCCAAGAAGAAAAAAGTCCTTGTAAGCGTTGTTACAAGGACTAATAGTTTTCGTTCTTATTGACTTCTTAACCGATGCTTGCCTTAATGTATCTTGAGGCGTCTTCTTTTATCTTCTTCAATTCCTGCTCTTTCCACTCCTGAATTGCAGTCTCCATAAGTTCCACTTGGGCTGTTGATACTTTCTCGAGCAGTTCCTTATTGGCGGCCGCTTCTGCAGCTAACTTATTTTGATTGTTAGAAGAAGATATCTGTATCTGCGTGTTTACAGAATCATTTAGATCAGACATGGCCTTCTGTGATTCTATCTTAATACGATGTCGCTCTGCAGAGAGCATATCATCATAAGGCCCAAAAGCGACCATCATCTTAAATAGGGTCGGACATATCTCTATAATGATGAACAACAGCATTATAAAGATAGAAACGATGTGGGCAGATTTTGATGACTTTTTTATGTCAGAGAATGCCTCATATCTTGCACAGAAACCTTTATTCTTATTTGCTCCTTCTACCTCTCCCTGAATGTTCGTTGAATTAGTATTAATCTGGTTCGTTAAGATAGTTAACTCCTGGGAATAACTGGCATTCCAAGAATCTAACTCTCTTTGGATAGCATCTCTGTTTGCCTCTTTGTCCTTATAAATAGCCCCATGTCCCGCTTTCCCACTAAGGGCGCTGCCTTCACCTTCTTTCTTTAATTCTTCATTAGCCGCAGCAAGACGCGAGGTAATATCATTACGTTGGCTCTCAAGCAAATTTCTTCGCTCAATATTTGTTTGATTACCAGTCCGTCCCTGCTCCATCGCGATATTGGCCTTTTCTATATTGTTCATCACCATTTGGGTCTCAATCTGATCCTCGAAGATCTTCATCTCCAGAGGTGTTGAAATAACAATACCAATGAAAATCGCAATAATAATACGAGGTAAACCGGCAAAGAACTCTCCCCAGCTAATGGTGTATTTTCCATCTGAATACATCGTATTAACGATAAAACGGTCCAGATTGAAAATCAACAGACCCCAGAAAACTCCAAAGCCTATTGCAAGTGCCACATCGCCAAAGATTGTAAAGAAGGCATAACCTCCCGATAACATAGCCATTAACGCAGTGAATAGGATAAGGCCACCTTGCCCCGCATACTTCGCCCAATCAGGCGGGCACTGGAGTAATATCTTGCGATTAACACCTGCGCATAGCCAAAGGAATTCATTCAGAGTTCCACCCCATTTGGGTGAAGACTGAGGGTTAGTTATTATGTTTTCCATTCTTATGTAATAGTTTCTTAATAAAAGTCAGTAATTTCGATCCGCCTCTTTCATCATATCCCTCTACAAAGGATGGGTCTGGTTTCAGAATATCTTTTTCCTCAGGCCCGATAGCTAAATTATTCCGAAGAGTATTAGATTGCGATTCGGCATCAAATCTCGGCACATTAATACTAAGAGGCCGCGCCATCTGTATATTAACCGTTAAGTTGATATTTGGTGTCGGCACCAGTATAGATTTGATAAGAGGCATCGGAAGCATTTTAACAACGGTCCTAAGAGCCCTACCACCAAAGTGGTCAGTGATATTTAGCACAAAAGTAGTTTCCTTATCAACGCCATTCTTAAAAAATTTCTTGTCGGCATGGTTGACCGTTTGGCCGTTGAGTTCTACTTTGATTGCATTCTTAACAGACCATTCCAACACAAAAGGAACCCCAGGAAAAGCATATTTTTTGTCACAGGTAAACGTCCCTTCTGCTTCTGGATGGACCTCGATTGTTAAGGCACGATTAGTTTCCGCACCACCATCATAAGATAAATGTAGAACATACTCTGTGGTTTCCGTCGGCGTTACAGTTATAGAACCCGATTTCTTTCCGGAGGATAGAATACTCTCTCCCTCTGAGATAGACACTTCTTTACAATCACCAATCTTCCATTTGATAACAGCCGAACTGCCTTTCTTTATAAGACTCTTAGAAACCTCAAAGGTGATGTTTAATCGATCGAGTAAAACATCATATGACTCAAGTTCATCAATAGAATCTTTTTTCAGGTAATCATCCAAAATATCGAGCAACTGATTGCACTTAATGTCACCTACGGCTCGAATCTTCTGGCAAGTCGAAGATACCTGTAAATCCTTGAAATCTTCAGGGGTAAGAATCAAGGCATAGTCTAAGTCCTCTGTTATTTTCCAGAGAGAAAAGTCGTTGGCAATAGCTCGTAGAGAAAGAACAAGAATTAATTCTGAGAAATAGTCTGCTTTTTCATTAGATACATATTGCCGAGTAAAACGAGACGGGTGTTGATATCCATTATAGCCACTGGTCGTTTGCACAAAAGACGTCCCCATAGAAGGGGTATAAAAGCAGTCATAATCAATAAAACGAGGATTCCCATTATTGGTTATAATGATGTTCTCATGCTGAAGGTCTCCATGCGAGAAGCCTTTTGCATGCATCCTCTTAAAAACGCCTTCGAGCTCATCAGCCAAGGATTTGATATCTCTCTTCTTATCAGTATCCGACCTGTTGCTCGCAAAGATTGAAGAAATATAATCCTTTAGAGGCTTCCCCTCAATCCACTCCATCAATGTCAAGTCAATATCAGAAGCATCAACTGTTAAGCCGGCTTCGACATACTCGATGCCAATTAATGACTTGATATGACAATGCTTGGTGTCTTTTGACAGTAGCTTATAACGCTCCTGGATATTGTCGATCTCTTGATGCCAGATACGTACGGCCTTCTTATCTCTACCCTTGACAAAGGGGAAGACAATGCAAAAACCGCCAGAATATGATTCAGGCCCAATAATCCCAGATACCGGTGAATATCCCTCAAGTTCAGTTGCCTTGATTGCTCCCGGTCTCTCAATAGCTAAAGAGATATCTTCTTTTGTAGGTAGAGCCATAATTAATTCTGAGAATACCTATCCATGGCCGCGCCTTCATCAAACGGCTCAACTGAAACTGTATTCTTTTTATACCGCGGCGGCTCCTTTGGCGCCAAGTCTGCCCAATCATTTGGATCTATGGTTACAGATGGCGGTTGCTCTCCATACTTGTCAACAAATAAAACTTCGATGGGTTCCATCCCATTAGGAGAAGCAGACTTGAGCGCATCTGCAATGTCGTCACATAGAGTGTCAATCCTTGGATTATGCAGTTTTTTAAAAGTCGAATAGAGAGCACATTGGGTGAAGTTTTCAATATCGTTCTCTGTAAGTAAAAGACTATGCTCATCCTTCTCGCCTTCATCATCTTTCAAGGATTCCCAGATAGAAGGATTCTCGGCAAGTGCTAATAAAGACAGATAGATCACCCTCTCCGAGAAATAGTCGTCTTTGGCGGTTGCTTCATAAAGACCATTCTTTCGGATTGGATGCTGATAGGCGGCCATTCCGGATGTTACCTGAATCTCTCCCGCGAACGTGGGGACAAAGACAGAGTCATAATCAACAAGGATTAAGTTCTGATTCTCGTCGACCATAATATTCCCATGCTGCAAATCACCGTGAGAGATACCCATACCATGTAAGGTCTTAACCATCTCCAAGAACTTATCCGCAAGATTTGATATCTGCTGCTTAACCTCATCCTCTGTTAAGCCGCTCTCGTTGATAAGATACTCAAGGTATTGAGATAAGTTCTTACCATTTACCCATTTCATCTTGATGGCTTCAATATCTTGTGTAGAATCCTCAGTTGGAACACGAAGGCCTTTAGACACAAAATCAAAGTCCACAAAATATGGAGATTTATGGCTACTTAGATATGAGGCAATCTTGGCCAAGCGATCCTTGATGCCGTCAATCTCGGTGTGCCAGACGCGGAAAGCATACTTGTCAGAACCATTTGTGACGGGAAATACAAGGCAAAAACCACCCGAGTAACATTCGGGACCAACAATGCCATCTATGGTTTTAAAGCCAGCAAGAGAGGGATCAAGGATATTATTATTGTCCTCTATCGCTATGCTAATCTGATCTTTAGTGGGAAGGGCCATAACTGCTATGTGTTAAAAATACGTTGAATGATGTTTTTGGGAGTACCCATTTCATCAAGCTTCGAGCAAACGATTAATGTCGTCCTTTAACTGCTTATTCTGCCGCGTAAGTCCATTGATGAGACTGTCTTTTTCTTGAATACGCTCATTCAACATCACAATCTTCTCTTCAGCGCTATCGAGTTGCATCTGAAGTTTTTCAATCTCCGCCTCATCTTTTCCGTGCACGACTTAATCTTCAGATGCGCCTTTATCTTGCGTTTCTCCAGCATCATTCGTGTTAACCGGACTTTCATGCTCTTCCTTCTCCGCCACGGTCTCTTCGGCAGTTGCTTGAGCAGGAGCATCTATTTCATCTGCGCCTGAGCCATCCTGTTCGGAGCTATCTTCGATCGACTCTTTCTGTTGTTCTTCATCCGCAGGACTTGTAGGATTTTCATCACTATCTTGATTCCCCTCATCAGTTGAATCAGAAATTTCTTCCCCAAGTGCCTTGACATCGTTTTCAATGAAGTCTTCGATGCTGTCAACCTCTAATTTCTCAAAGGAAAGACCAGCAGAATCATCATCGTCCAGAGAAAGGACTACAATCGTGGTATCATCATCTTTCAGTTCTCCTTTTGACCTTAAGCCTCCAATGAACGAACAGTATTCTTCATGAGTCTCAATATCCAGTAGGGACTTACGCTGATCAGTCGTGCGTTCTTCCGAAAAGAACCAATCCGAAATAGCATCTGACATAAGAACGAAGAAGCGTCCGTCCTTAATAGAACCGGAATCAGAAATGGGGGCACCATTGTTAAGGCCTTTTTTGCTGGCAAAATATTCTGGATAATTGTCAAAAGGCTTTCCAGCCATTGAGGCTATCTGCTTGACAATGTTATAATCCTGGTCAAGAATTCCGAGATAACTATCGCCAAGAGCCCAGCAGAACCATTTGTCAACAGACAAAGACAGACCCACAAATGTTGCGGCAGCAAAGTCAGCCTTGCCAAGGCCCATCTCGTAAATAAACAACTCGTCCGGTGTGAAAGAAGCAACTCGCTCATCACGTATCTTTTCCCAGAGGTCAATTAACTCTTTTTCACGACAAAGGCAATTGTCACAAATAAAGTCACCAGAAGTCTGGACATAGTCATCACACAACGACTTTGCCCAGACTTCTGGAAACAACGAATTACCCACACCGTCGGAAATGGCAAAAGCCTTTTCCTTTTCGCCTATAGAGAAACGATCGGCACATAGGCGATACGGGTCTCCAAGGTGGGGCAAAATAAAAGCCTTGTACCGAATTTTCATAAGACTAATGCTGTGATACGGCCGAACCGAATCTTACAAACCGGACCAAGGTGTCTCCCTTAGCATTGACTACGAATCCCTTTGCGCCGGGGAAAATTCCTTCCAACTTCTGCTGCTTGGCGACCTGAATAAACTCAGGAGACATCTCACTTGAAATGTCAAACAAGAATTCACCAGCCACAACACCATTAAGGACAGAGCGATCGTTAGGGAAACGGATCTCCACGTTGTCAACAGAATCGTCCATATGGATATTAAACAAAAGCACATTACCATCTGGGGTGGTAATATTCATAATATCCTGAGCTGCTTTTCGCGCGGTATTCATATCGTCGGGATAACCATCCGTTATATTGATAACGATTGGTGCAGGGATTCCAGCCTGAGGGTCAGCGGCGCATTTGGCTTCGCGTGCTTTAATCCAGGTTTCAAGGCACTGCTTGGCTTTCTCGAAAGCCTCAGTCATCGGAGTCATGCCATAGGCCTTGGGCTCAATGATGGTTTTACCCGTCTCACGGCTGCTTTTAAGGTCGGCAACAAAATCAGACATCCAGCCTTCACGAATGATAGAAACGCCCTGCTCGTTACCATATCCAATAATCGTAATGTAAACGCGGTTACGAACCTCCTGTCCTTGGATACAACCACGGAAAGTGTCCATAATAGCAGCATGAACAGCTTCTGCCGTCTTCTTCTCGTTTTCGCCCGACATGGAGCCAGATTGGTCAATCAGGTAGATCAAGTGACCGGGGCATTTACGGCCCCACATTAAAGAATAATTTGCCATAATGTTGTTATTTAAAATTTTGAATACTTATCCAGATGATCGTCGATAAAATCTTTATCTCCGCTATTGTTGGTAATGGTATTCTGACGCTTCTCGGGGTATGTCGGCGTACTGGGATTCTTTTTCTTATCACCAACAATTCCAGAATCCTTAGCCAAAATCTGATAAAGCAAAAAACCAGCAGTTGCGATATCAACTACAATCCAAATTCCTCTCCCAAGGCCTATTTTCATCAGAGGTTGGAAAAGGATAAGGAGACAAAGAAAGATTATAGCATTGGTATTATCTCCGCTCGTGTAGTGATTGTATGCAAGGAAAGCAAAACCAAAAGAGACGAGCGTGCGCATCGCCTGATAGAACCCGTAATCTGCATCTATCAAACAAAGCAATAGAAGGGCGGCAATAATCCCTTTTACTATTACTGGTGTGTTATTCTTATGTGACATCTTTTCCTTTAGGCATGGTTTTGCGCCTGCCGCATTCAAGTATTATGTGCAAATATACATATCATATCCCCAAAAAGTGAACTTTATACCTGAAATAATGAACTTTTCGAAGAAAAATCATATAATTGACATTTTGGTTAGCTTCGAAGATTCTGGGAGTATTGAGCAACTTTTGGCGGCATCGAGGCTCTTCTGGGAGGACTTCTAACGGTACTTGTATGAAAGCACCCTCCAGAACTCCGCCGGGAGATAAACATTCGGCAGGCTGTAGGCCCTTGCGAACAACGGTGCGATATCTTCGTCCCTCCAGCCAGCGATGCCGCATCCGATACGGGTCACAAGGAAAGTCAGGTCCGGATGGCTGTCGGCGAACATGATGAATTCATCGACATCGCGGGCGATGGCACCAAGAGAGCCCGCCATCGTAGGAATAGCATAACTCCTTCCCTGAAGGCCACGTCCCTGACCATAGGCGGCACCGAACTTCTCGAGGGCGATTCTCGCAGCGCCTCCGTCATGGTGGCCAGCTTCATTGCTGCCGAATACGAAGATCTGGCCTTCCTGGAGGTCTTCAATCCAATTGGGCGTGACTCTGGTGAGTGCCTGCTTCTCGGCGAAGAAATCCTCCTCAAAATCGATAGCCTCGCCATACAGTTTCTGCCGACGAATCTTCTTGTAGTACTCCCTGCTGCTGGAACGCATCTTGTTCCACATCATAGCAGAGCCCTGGACAGACGCCTGGAAATCCATCGTGCTGCGAATGCCCAGTCCGTCAGCTGTCTGTTCAGAATCCTGATTTGCGCCGATGTAAGTGAACACCCAGCCATGGGAAGTGAGGCTTTCCACGAGTTCCTTTATCATTTCGGCAGAATAGATATGGGAACTGTTCTCGAACCCGTCGGTAATCACGGTAACAAGAACATGGTCGCCCTCTTTGATAAGTTCCTTCAGCGCAGTGATGGAAAGCCCCATCCCATCATAGAGAGGAGTCCCGCCATATGGCTGGTATTGATCCGGAATAAGGTCGTTTGCCGTCTCAATCTTTTCGGAGTCGATGATTGTCCGGACAAAAGGCCTCCTGGCACCGGTGTCAAAAGTGACGAAAGTAATCATCTGATGGTCATCCAGATTCTCCTGCTGGGCGGCACGAATAGTCTGGAGCGTTTCATTCGCTCCGCTCAATGCCTGCTCACGAATGGAGGACATTGATCCGCTTTCATCAAGAATAATAAGATTATAGATACGTGTTTCCCCCTCTTCACGAGGATATTTATCAGAGAACTGGAAGCCGTGATTCTTCTCTTCCTTAACTTCAGTCTTTGTTTCGGCCCCCTTCTTAGAGAAGTCCAGATAGTTCATAATGTTCATACGCAATAATCGTTTTTAGTTAATCTGCGTTAATTTTACGCAAAAGATAATGTCTTTTTTTGAAATGCACAATACACTAGCGTAAATTTTACGCAATTAGAATTTATACTATATTTGCAGAAATGTATCTTTTTATGCCTTTCGAAAAGAATAATTACCTTTGCGTAATTAAGACACAAATAAAGGTCTGTATGTACACTTATAAGCATCCGCATCCGGCAGTAAACAACTCCAGATATGGCTGCGAAGCCTTTGAGTATCTCAAGATTGGCACAAAGCAGGATCTGGTCCGATGGCATCTGCGCCTATTTGGGTAACAGTTGATAACTACTCAGAATGACCGATTGCCCTGAATCTCTCTCGGAGTTCCTCCATCCGTTTCAGGAGGTCGTCAAACGGCAGGGCTTTTCCAAAGATGAAATGGCGCTGCATCTCGGCATAATCACTGCGCCAGCTCTCAAGTTCCGATGCCGGCGGGATAAAGTCGATTCTATCAGGAGCATGCCGCCCATAGTCCACGTACTTGAGGTTATAGTAAAGCCGTCGATGCTCCACAATGGTGTCGTATAGTTCCTTGTCAGCAAGGACCTCTTTTCCGAAAGGCGTATCCATCAATCGCTCCAAGTCATACAGATGCCGGCTCATTCTCTGGTAGCGCGGCGTCCCCTTCTGGAACTCCTCGTTCAGCAGGAACACCTTTTCCAAGAATGTACGCGTGGGCACCACGGTGCGGATGGTGCAGGCCATCTCATTATCCTCCTCGGGATAATACTTGGCGATAAGCGTGTCAATAGGCCTGGGCTCCGTAGGCTCATCCAAAGCCAGGCAGCCAATCTCTACCTTCACGCGGGCTGGGATATAATCGACCGCGTCCTCCAGCACGGACGGATAATGCACCAGCAGCACGGTAGGATCGGTGTTACTATTGATATGGACCGGCCCATCCTTGGTCTGACGCTCCGTCACAGGTTCAATGCTATAGCCGGTAACGCCCATTCCCTTCAGCCGGGCATCCAATTCATCCTTGAGCGTGGTAATGATATAGGCCCTGGCCATCCGGCACAAGTTGTCCCGTTGCTTCTTGTTGGTACGGTCCACCCCGAAAAAGGAATGGTCCAGCGCCAGGTCAATATCCTCACTCAATCGCTCAATGATGCCCCATCCCTTGGAAAGACTGGTACCGCCTTTGAAACTGAGTGCATCCTTACAGGATGTCTGGAACAGCGCTTTCAACACGGCAGTTACCCACCAGTCCTTCTCAATGGCGGCCACCTGCTGTAGTTTTTCCTTATCTTCAACGGACTGCAGAACCACTCTCCGTTCCGCAAGGTCCAGGTCTATCCACTTGCTCATGCTTACAGTAAAGGTTTGATGATGGATTTCATCCAGATGGGCATCAGGAGCACGTCACTCCTGAACGCTTCCTTGTCCGGATTCTTGTCAATGGCATTCTTCAGGGCCGAAATCTCCTCTCGGCCGATATTCTCTTCCCTGGTTGCCTTCAGCGCTTGAACAATGAGGGCGGCCAGACGGGTTTTGTAGGCAAAATTTCGGGGTACTGCCCGCTGCAGGTTGATGGTCTTACCTTCCACTGTCAACTTGCGGGAAGAACCGGAAGTGATGTAGGTATAAGCCATCGGCACCTGTGTGGACAGGCCCAGCATATTGGCGGCAGTATAACCGGAAGGCAGCACCTGCGCGTGGTCACGCTGCGCAACCGCTTCCACGATCTTGGAGATATCAGGATACAGTGGACCGAAACGGGTCTGTGTGGGCTTGCAGTAAATTCCCCTGGCCAGACGCTTTATTTTCCCGGCACTTTCCAGATCCGTAAGGACACGCCCCGCCTGCCTCTCCGTACAAAGGTCCAGGAAGTCGGTAGCAAAGATAATGCTTCCGCCCTCCAACGACGCTATCCGTCCATATATGTCTTTAGTCCTCATAGACACACTTATTATACGGATGCAAAGATAAAAAATGGTAGCTAACTTTGCAAAAATTAGCTACGTTTTTTCGATTCATTTCGGGATGCTCACACAAAAACACACCGCCACCTTGGACTCCGGTGGACAAAGTGGACAGATGCGTATAAGCGTCAGGGAATGATGTAGTCCGATAGCGCCCTGATCCAGCGTCCTGCCGATGCCGGCGTTGATAATGAAAAAGGTACTTGCTCGTCTGTCAGTTTGGTCTCCGGCAGAGTTTGTGGAGCCGCGAGACGGCCCCGGCAGTTTACTGACGTAGCGGTCTCAAGCGCCGTCAAGCGAAGACGCGGCGGCAGGTTCCACCTGACGCTTGGTCGGAGTGGGGATTTTGATTAAATTTGCGCCTATGAAAAAGATACTCACTGTTTTACTTGCTGCATTTGCCATTATGAGTTGCGGAAATAACCCCAAGCAGGCTCAGAGCCCGAAAGATAAACCCTAGCAAGAGATTGCCCCCACGGAAATTGAACTGAACCCTGTCCAGATGATTGACAAGGACTGGATGGAAGTGTCAGCCGGGAAGGAAGGGAACATGAACCTGATGACTATTTCCTGGGGCACCATCGGCGAACTTTGGGGCAAGCCGGTGTTCACTGTTTTCGTGTCCACAAGCCGCTATACGCACAAATTCATGGAGGAGAACGACTACTTCACGGTTACACATTTCCCTGCCGATATGCGCCAGCAGCTGTCCTATTTGGGCCGAGTCTCCGGACGCGACGAAGACAAGGTCGCCGGTGCCGGACTCACCGTAGAGTTCACGGAACTTGGCAATCCTATCTATGCCGAGGCAGACCTGGCCATTGAGTGCAAGAAGATCTACGGTCAGCAGTTCGACGCCAACCTCATGCCTGAGGAGCAGCGGGAATGGTACGAGAAATCCGGCCAGGGCATTCACTACATGTACATTGGCGAGATTATTCACGTCTGGAAAAAGTAACCATGGAACTCACGGACGCAATCAAGGCACGGCATTCCGTACGGACCTATCTGGACAAGCCCATTGAGATGGCCAAGAACCATTCCATAACATCTTCATGAAATCCAAGACATAGATTAGCTCAATGTCGCCAGAGGGCCTTGTAATGGGATCAAGGGAAACAAGAGGGAGATATTCTTCATCAGCCAGTTGCGCGTCCTGCACGATGTCCGTTACCCTAAGCAGGGAGACTTCATCATCGACGACAAGCACATCTTTGAGGTGGGCGGCAAGGGAAAGACCTTCGAACAAATTGCGGATGTCCCAGACAGTTACCTCGCAGTTGACGATACCGAGGTCGGCTCCGGTTGCCGGATTCCGCTTTGGCTGTTCGGTTTCCTGTATTAGGCGATGATACATCCGTTACTACGCCCTTGGCTGGGTATTCGATGTGTTCCTTGTCGAGAATCTGCAGGTTCTTCTTGCTCTTTCCTTTAGGCTTGTAGTAATGAGCCGTACGGCTCATTCCAAGGATCCGGCACTGCTTCTGGATGCTGTTGCTGTCGAGAGCATCATGCCATGCGTTGACAGGGCGGCAGCGTTCTACGAGGGAGATGTCGTCAAGTTCGGGGACAATAAGCTCGGCATTTAAGCCTCGGTCACAAAGGTCCGCTACGAGACGGGTCGCTATTTCACGGTTGTACTTATACTCGAAGAATCGGTCATCGGGCAAGCATTTGCCAGGAGTGGTCTAACCGTAATAATTGTCAATGAGGATTTTCATAGTCTGCATTTTTTATATGCAGCACACCAACCCCATAACAAAGTTACGAACAATCAAAGCATTAGCTCATAGCCACACAAAAAGCTTGCAAGAAAAGTTTATGCCAAAGATTTGGATCGAACGCAAATTTTCCGTAATTTTGTGTTCGATATTTGGAAATACAATGAAAAAAATTAAAGTCATAGAGTTGTTTGCTGGTGTTGGAGGATTCCGAATTGGGCTTGATAGAGCTGACTCTGATTTCTTTCAGACCGTATGGGCAAACCAGTGGGAACCAGCCACTAAGGTTCAGCACGCCGCTATGATTTATCAGGAGAGGTTCGGCAAAAAAGGATTCTGCGGAGAAGATATCAATATCGCCATCGAGCAGGGTAAAGTGCCAGCACATAATATGCTTTGCGGAGGCTTCCCTTGTCAGGACTATTCCGTCGCATCCTCCCTCAGCCGTTCAAAGGGTATCGAAGGCAAGAAGGGCGTCCTTTGGTGGGCTATCTATAACATCCTTATCAGCAAAGGAAATAGAAGACCAACTATTCTTTTCCTTGAGAACGTTGACCGTCTTCTCCTTTCACCTGCCACCCAGCGCGGTCGCGATTTCGCAATCATCCTGGAGTGCCTCAATTCACTTGGCTATGTTGTTGAATGGCGCGTGATTAACGCCGCTGATTACTGCATGCCTCAAAAGCGTAGGAGAACTTACATTCTTGCATATAGGAAAGGCAATGTGATTGGCAAGAAACTCAAAGACCCTAGAAAGTGGATATTTGAGGATGGAGTTTTTGCGAAAGCATTCCCAATACTCGATGAAGGTCAGCACTTGAGGACTCTTGAACTCTCAAAGGCAAAAGAGGACAGGCTCATAGATATTACCAATAACTTTAACGCTGCAAAACCAGCCATAAATAAGCCATTTGAGGCTGCAGGTGTAATGAAAAACGGAGTTGTATACTCAACGTCTTACACTGCTAATACTACAGACGGATATGTAAAGCCTACCGTTAATGGTAAGACATATGAGACTATCCGTGACGTAATGGCCACCGGTGATGACATGGAGTATGTTACCGAGGATTTTTACATCTCAGACAACGAACTTGAGCGTTGGAGATATTTCAAAGGCCCGAAGAGAGAGGCCCGTATCGACAAAAATGGATATGAGTACTTCTACACCGAAGGTGGCATGGCGTTCCCTGACAGCCTTGACAACCCTTCAAGAACTATCATCACTTCAGAGGGAGGCAAGAGTCCAGATAGATGCCGTCACGTCATCCAGGATCAGACCGGAAGGTACCGCAGACTTATCCCTCTTGAATTGGAACGACTCAATATGTTCCCAGACAACCACACAATGCTCGAGGGGGTCAATGATACCAAGCGAGCTTTCCTGATGGGCAACGCACTTGTTTGTGGAATCGTTCAGAAGGTTGGCGAGGAGTTGGCAAAAAGACTTAAATAAGGAAGCCTAATTGGGGTTTCCTTATTTTTATACGCCATAGGTAATTATGAATTTGCTAGGACTATACAGAATATTGTGACCACAATTATCACTATACCACATATAATTTGCATAGTATAGCTTTCCTCTTGATAATCTTTACACCGCCCATCACGGTTGATGAATTCACACGAATAATATGTGACATAGCCGTTTATAGGATTCATTCGCCTTGCAGGATTCTTCTTACAAGCCCCAGCATAGTTATGTTTACAACCTCGGCAGCCAATTGGTGAGAGTGTCGGTACTTTTCCCATTTAAACTAAATTTATACAGTTGCTTCCTATTTCAAATCCTCCCTAAGGATGCTCTTGACGTAAGTATTGTTCAGCCAGAAACACTGGGTAGTCATCCAGCGACCATCTGGCAACTCATTTCCGTCTGCAGGATTACCGTTCTCATAATCATCAAACTTGTAGTAAGCTTTCTGAGCATGCGGCCTTATGTGAATTATAGGGTTATCATCTTTTTTAGGTAGGTTATTCTTGATATTGAACCTTCCCGCACGCTCACCACTCTGGACAGCCTGCATGTCAAATTCAACGCCGTTGACGATAGTATCTTTAACCTGCTCCCAGCCACGGCGAACTGTTGTATTCAAGTCATTGTACGGCATGTTCCATAGCTGACAGCCTTTCAAGACATAGCAGTTACCATGCTTTTTGAAAACGACAAAGAGGAACTTGGTTGTAGAAAAATAAGCTTGTAAGGTGGAAGGTTTCAAGTCATTTGGCTGGTATCGCGAAGGTGTTTCTTCTTCGTCCTCTTCATCAGAGGCCATCCATTGCTCCTGAGCAAGATCCTTGAATTTAAAAGGAGGGAAGGATGTGTTTTCACGAATAATTCCGTTCTCCTCAATTCTAGTAGCCTTGATGACGATATTTGCCTTCTGAAACTCCTCGGCCTTATTTGACTTTACGCCGAGGATTGCAAACGCTATGCTAATCCACTGCGCCTTGTTGCCAGTGTACTCTATGTCAAGAATGTCACAGAGTTCCCGGTCACTCTTTCCAATATATTGGTTGACCTTTGATTGAAGATACCCCTCAAAGCCAAGCTGTGCAAGCAAATCAGCATCGGAAACAACAGAATCCTGCTCTTCTGGTGCATTGATAAAATACTCGTTCAAGACAGTTGTCATGTACGATGCCTTGAAACAGAATGCACGTTTCTGAGCTGGAATATTGTTCTCTATCTGAAGTACAATGCTCTTGGCGGCCGTACTTCCTTTCGTGCATGCGCCAAGATACATGGTGTCACCTTCGGAAATCTCGTGGGCCTTACCACTTGCGATTTTGTTCATTATCAAGCGGTAATCCTGCACAATAATGATGCGGTCCTTCTCGGTAGGGGTGAAGATATCCACGTAGTTGATGCGATAATCAAGGTTGCTGTGCAGTTCCTTGTTACGCAGATAGTAGACCAAGAGAATCTGGCGGCATTTCTCCCAGACATGCGACTTGAGGAAATCAAACTCAATTGGGCGCTGGTTGAAATCAATCATAGTGAGAACAAGTCTCTCGCCCGCAACGTAGTATTTCAGTCCAGTGTTTTTTCCTCGTCCGATACGTTCCTCATAAGGAGTCACTTTAAGTTCAAGGCCAGCCAGCGAGAAATCAGCCTCGGAGTTTGAATTGGCATCATAATGAAAGAAATGCTCTTCTATGAGATTGCCCAAGCCGCCTTTTCTTTGAACATTGCCATATTCTACGGCAGAGTCCCGCAGAACGGTAGGTTGATTTTCCGAAAGTGTATACTCAGATACAAGACCTTGTGCCTTTGCTTCGCGAAGGTCTGTTTCGAGGACATCATAGAATGTCTTGCCAATCAGCCATTTTGCATAACGCAAGATATCCTGTGCATCCGCCGGGTTATATTCCTTTGGAAAAATCATTCAAATAAACTGGTTAAAACTGTTGTTCACCACAAATATAAGAAAACCTCGCCACCCGACAAGGGAAGCGAGGCATAAAGCGGTGATATTCCGCCATTACATAACGTTCATAACGTCATCATCACATGATACAGAAGCTATTTTATCTTTGACACAATCGAGAATATTAAACACCTGCTCGCTCGTCATATTTGAGAAATTGCTGCTTCCTCCTATCTTGTTAAGGTACTGAACAGCCCATCTGTATCTTTGACGGGCATGCTCTGAGAAGAGCTCTTCATTGGCCATCATAAAGTCCAAAAAGCCGAATAATTCAAGCTTGTTACGGAAAATACGATAACGACCGATGTATGTCACACGAAGGCCATAATCCTTAAAAATATATTTGGTATACTTGTAAGGGTCTTCAAGATTTGCGTCATATGTGCAATGAACATCCCACCAGAGTCCTGCCAGTGGATGATAAATTAATCCTCCGAATCCTTTAAACACGTGGTTTGTGATGTAAGCGGCATCATTGAAACCCGGTTTAAGCATCTCGTTGTTCTTTGCCTGAACGTATGGGAACAAATCCGCATGCGCCAAATAAGTCCAAAAGCTGTAGTCTTGAGCTTGAAGAAGAGTGAGACCCTTGTATGCCTCAAATAGTGCTATGGCAGACCTGTAGTCATCCTTGGGGTCCATCTTCTCAAGCAACCCTACCGGTTGCTCTACGGTTGGAATCATAAGAACCTGATTCTTGTCGAAGTCAAACTCTGGTTTGGTGTATCGATTGATACCCACACCGCCTTTTGCCTCATCTTCAAGCTGCTGCGCATATCTTGCACGAAATGTTTTCTGTAATGACATTATTATTTCTCCTCTTTTTCTATTAAACCCCAGTGTCATATTCTGTATCTGCCGCTCTCATACTCTCGTTGAGAGATCCTATTGTCTTGAACATTCGCTTATATGGATTACCTAGAAGCGCCTGTGCCAATTCCATGACCTCCCTCGGCGTTTTAGTCCTCATTGTGTCCTTATAGATTTTCAGGCTTGGTTCTAGATTAATTCGATAGTCAAGTGTCTTGGCCCAAAGAAGATCTTTGTGTATATCCTCGTTGTAGCTAAATAGCGCATATACAAGTGCGTTAAACGCAATAGACGAATGGAATACATCCGCCCACTTGCTAGTACGTTTATTGTATTTCTCCCTATACTCCTTAAACATCGCTGGAGGCAGCTTAATTTCAATCTTTGGGTGATCCAGGGTATATGCCGTATTCTCAGGGTCATTCCCTTCAATGATGGTAATGAACGATCCGGCAGAGTGTAATTTATCATATTGGATATCTGCGTTGTAGTTAAACTTTCCAAATGATGCGAGAACACTGCCTGCAGGAAGATCGAACGATATGCCATCATAATCTTCATGCGCACAACTATTTATGTATCCATTGATATCCTTAACTACAGACACACGGCAGTCGAAGGAGACCTTCTCTGCTACCCCATTTCGAGGAAGAGCAATTGTAAACTCGGGAGTGTTGAACCCGAACCACTGCATAAAGAAAGTCCTTGAGCATTCCACTTCGCAACCATATTCCGCGAAGCCATTTTCGATAAGATTTGAGATATCCTTGTTATCCATCTGGACTTTGACCGTCACATAGTAGTTCTCTGAATCTGCCGCAATTGGGTCAACTGTAATAGACGGCCTCGGCAGGATATCGTCACCGATACCCAGTACAGGATATGGATATGATTTGTTATTTCTCTTCATAGTACATCTTCTTGATTACAGTGTGAGCCATATTGTCAGCAAAAAGTATTTTGATAGTTGTTGTGCCTTTTTCCAAGGCAAATCCCTCAATTATATTCCCCCTTACTTTTCCGGTGTCGGAATAAGTGATTGGAATCTTCTTTTCGTCCTCCTCTTCCAGTCCTACATTCAAAATAAGTTTGACTTTATCTGCTGCTTTGTCTGTATGAATTTTTACTATATGATAGCATTTGCCGTCCTCCTCTCTGCAAAACACCCTGATAGGAACCTCCAGCACAGCCCAATGTTTACCCTCCGATGGGTCAATCTTCACCTTCGAAGGATTATCTCCATCTGGGATGTAAGTCTCTTCTCCACCGCCTCCGTCACCATGGCCGGTTGAAGCATAATCATCGCCATCTTCCGTTGGGTCTATCTTGCCATCGTCTTCAATTACGACAGAACCATAGTTATCTTTCTTTGTCGTGTCAGTCGTTACATTTACTTCAGTAGCCTTTGTATCAATAGAAGAACCATCCTCCTTCTTTTCACCATTAGGCTGCCCTATAAGATGTTCAACTTCGTCCTCCTCGTCAATCAAAGAATCTGGCACATACAAGAAATCTGAAAGTCCAGCAATATCGAGAGTCTTTCCCTCCTTGGCACCGAACATTTTCTTAATACAATCTGAGGTAAACTGATTTATTTCTCTTAGAGCCTGTTCTCCCTCAGGGTATATTCTATTGTTTACATCCCTAAAATTGGATGCCTTCCATTCCGTGTGTGATGAATTCTCGAGACGTTTTAACAGTTTGTCTCCCTCGTCATTTTCGCAGAGGAAAAGGCCATAGAATCCGTTGTCATCATCTTTGGGAAGGCCGTACACCAACATAAGAGGTTTACGCATGTGTACAATCTTGTCAAACTTAGTCTTGCACTTCTTGACGTACATTGTTACCTCGCCAACTGTGGGGAGTACTTCAGAAAAGCTAACATAGCTTTTTTCGCCACTACCTTGCTTCGTGTATGCTTCGTAATATGGTCTAGGATTCATTGCCCTCAACTGTTTTGACTCATCTTTTGAGTCAGGAAAATACGTATCCATCAGTTGAGGGAGCCTAGACTGGTTGATTGTGATATCAATTGCAGGCTGAGGCTTAATGTCGATTGAGATTCTACCTTTATGAATTGCCAACCAATAACTTCTAAGAGCCTCGCAAATCATTTCCTCACACATCTCACTGATATTCTCCGGGTGGAATCCCATGATATAAAAGTCGGTACCAGGCTCGGTTCTTCTAAATGCCGCCGGGATTGAACAAAGAGACGCGTCGTCAGTATTTTGGTCAAACATGACCGGTTGACCTCCATTATTATCGTAGTATCCAACTGCGCATAAAAGATTATCATCCTTAACATGAGAGCCAATGATTGATGCCCCTTCGAAATAGCACCTTCCATCTTCTGTCATTGTAGAGACCAGCAATGTGCGAACTGGCGAAAGAAGGTAATATGCAGCTTTACCATAGCCATGAGAACCAGCAGCACCGGAACTATCTCCCTTTACACTAATTTGAGATGACCGCACGAAAGCCTGGAATGGATTGCTCAAGTCGTTGCGGACATACCCCATTCCAGTAGTCATCTTGTCTGATATCTTAAGATATGGTATTTCCGTTTGATAACTACTATCAAAGTTCTCAAGCATTCCATTATAGAACATTCGATAGTCCTCATTAAGTGGATAAGAATCATAACAGCTCTTGATATGATCTCTGAGTTTATAGAATTCAGGATAGTCCGTAGCCTTTAAAGCGCCAAACGCAAAAATAACATCAACGGTGGGAGCAGAAACCGAGCCATCTTCGTTTGTTACTTTTCTGTGGGCGTCCATTGAGTTCTGAACGGATTCGCGCAAAAGAGATGCGTATGGTCTTTGTTTGAAGTTCTGTCCAGTGGCGTCAAACGGACCTTCTGACCTTCCGCTCTCTATACCAAAGTGCCAGGTGCAGTTATTCTCTGTCATACTCATGGTTGAATCGAATAATTTAGAATTTAAAGCCACTCTTATTTCCCTTATTCAGCTCCTTGATATATGCCTGCTTGGCATCTTTTACTGCTGCGGAAATTTCGGAAAACATTCTATCTACATCTTTTTCAGTGTACTCATAGTTGTTCTTGTTCGAGCAATTTTGCAAAAGCTGTAGTGTATCGAGAATCCTTTGCACTCTATTAGACGCAACATTCTCGAATCTTTCGCGTTTTGTAGTATTTTTCATGTGTTGTATTTTGATTACTTGCTAATATATATACTGCAAAAGTACATAGAATATTCCAATATACCAAATATAATTTACTACATTATTTATATATAGTAAATTGAATTACTATATATAGTATAATTTATACTATAAAAACCGAATATAATTGCAAGAAAATCTATCCGCACCTTAATGGAGCGAAGTTGTTCACATTTAAGGGCCACCCATTTCCTTTGACAAACGACCATAAAACAAGGGCAGTATCTGCGATATTGGAAATGAGAGCGCTTGCCTGCCCAAAGAGTTTCATGGCGTCAGCCTTGGTCCGAGATGGCGGCGGTAATTAAACTTGCTGACTACGCCAATTACTTAACAGAATCCAAAGCGGCAGACAGTGCCTCTGTATCAGAAGGCCTTGGTGCATGGAGCTGCACGATGTGACCCTGAGTATCAACAATCATATTCCATGGAATCGACATAGTCCCATTGGCATCAAATAGACGCTGGAGATCAGAGATGAGAGCTTTTCCAGCCCGGGCGTGATAACCACCACGCAGTTGATAGTACGCCACCATCTCTTTCCACCAAAATGGCGATATTATGAACCAATGATGTTGTATCCATTATTAATAATTATGCAAGGCTAACCGTTACATATCATTCAGGGAGAGGCTTGAAAGTACAATCTTGTTCTTTCTTGCCAGTTTCTCCTTGGAAGAGAAGTACGCTGTTTTTTCTTCCAGAAGGCCTTTATTGAACTTTTCCAGATTGCGCTTTACCTCTATCACATCGAGAATATTCTCTTTCAGACGATGGGCAACTATGTCCAGTTCTGCCTGTTGATGATGTCCCTCCTTGTCAATGTACCCTTTAGGGTCCCACCACCCTCCGATATCGCGGTATTCCATACTCTCCACAAGTTTAAGCTTGAAGTATCTCTCAAGTATGTCACCAGAATAGGTCTCATAATCATCCTCCATTATTCTGCGCAGTGCCGGATACTGACCGATTTCGATGAGCCGCTGGTTCTTCTCCACATAGCGGAACCAGAAACGGAGGAAGATGTCGCTGATCTCATATCGTACAGTCTGAGTTTTGGGCTTTGCCCATATTGGCCGGACTTTCCGAATCAGGTCATAAGTATCTTCTAGTTTTAATAGTTGCCCGCCTAGACTCTTTCCTCCCAGGTAGTCTTCAATGGAAGCCTGAGTATTATACCCCAACGATATTGCTTGAAGGATCGAGAAGTACGTCGCATACTTCTTTCCAAATTCCTGGATGAGGAGTTTCCTGCCCTCTTCTATCAAGGGAGAATCCTCCTTGCAGATTTTTGCAATCATCTTCCCACAAGTCGTGGCCTTCACATCAATGAACAACTCCACATATTTCGGGATACCGCCAGTAAATGTATATAGTGCAAGAAGATCGTCGTTGGAATAACCCGGAGCGTTGTCCTCCATGATTTGTTTGAGGACTGAAGTGGGGAAAGCCTGCAGTTTGATGGTCGAATCCTGTCTCCCGTAAAGGGGTTCTTTCCTGTCTTTGAAGAGTTTCTCCATCAGGGAATAAACAGAACCGCTGACAACCATATTCACATGGCTCTCCTTTTGGTACTTGTCCCACCAGTTCTGAATATCGCTGTATATGGATGGATTGATCTCCAGGAAATTCTGAAATTCATCAAAGACAAGCGTGTATTTCCGGCGCGTTCCTTCCTCCATTAAGAAACGGAAGACATCACGGAAAGCACTCATCGGAGGGACGAATACCCCTATCTTCTCATGGAGCTCTTCGCAGAATTCCCCGCATAGGACTGATTCACTTTTTTTACCTACGAATAGATATACATAGGTTTCATCCTGATAGGCTTCCTTTATAAGAGTCGTCTTCCCTATACGTCTCCTTCCGGTGACAACAGTAAGTCGAGAATAACCATTGTACGATAGTTCCCTCATTTCGCGCAGTGTCTCCAACTGCTCTTCTCTGTCATAAAACCTCATTTCAATAAAATTTTACAGTCGTAAAATTTACGGCTGTTGCAAAGTTAGCAAAAAGAATCGAATACGCAAGAGTAAAGGTGAAAAAGAGATAGACGGTGGAGTATGTCTGCGGATTCTTCAAGGGAAACAAGAATCAGTCGACAATCCGGCTGCTCTTCCTTGAAGGCTTTCAACCCGTTCTTATGGCGGGTCTTCACTTCCTCGCTGGACTTGATCTCAATAGCAACCTTTGCGTCTCCGATAATGGCGTCGACTTCCTGGTCATTGTATGTGTGCAATAGGAGATTTTCTCACGGCGACGGTAATTAACGTGAGTTCGATGAAAATTAACTAATTGATTATTAGGAAAATAGCGAAAGTTTTTGTAAATTTGTTAGAGCAAATAAACTATTACAAACAC
>ERZ1034865.378-NODE-378-length-29076-cov-8.152269_pt1 | contig 29076 bp, 47 predicted proteins | sample MGYA00520632_ERZ1034865 | MGnify/ENA primary metagenome ERZ1034865 (study PRJEB33766, sample SAMN09781738) | gut metagenome | biome: gut microbiome | host: Homo sapiens | place: Madagascar | study: EMG produced TPA metagenomics assembly of the PRJNA485056 data set...
TATATATATAGTATATTAATATCTTAGAGTATCTAAGATAGACAGATATAGAGAATGTAAAAAATGTGAAACAAACTGTTGACAGACATATAAATTATATGCTATACCTTAATCAACAACTGAATAAGCCAGAGGGCAATTGAATTTTATTTTTTGTAACTTTTATAGATTATGCCGGATTATTACCGTGTACTGTTTTTTGTAATGCAGACATTGTGATAGTCCGGCATTTTTTATTTTATTAACGTGATAAAGTGAGGTGATATGGTGAGAACAACAGAGGAACTTTTGAAGAATTTTGAAGAAGAAACGCATAGTCTTTTGCTAACTTTCTGCGAGAAATATAAATTTGAAAGTCCGATGGACATGAAACAAAATACGTTTGAGGCCGCTATGTCATACGCTGGAGACCAGATATTTTTAAAGTCTGATGATGTAACGTTAAAGTATAATCGACAGACTATTATAGATACAGATAATGCACCGTTAATAGAATATATATTAGACAGATATGAACAGATATGTACGATATACAACAAAGAGGTTACATTGCAAGGATTTAGCAAATATACAAAAATAGGTAGGCAAACAATGTATAACTGGCTAAATGGAGAGTGTAAAACTAAGATATATATAGATACAGACGGCAATGTTATACATGATATACAAGAGTGGAAGTTGAACAACAGAGGCGAATATAGGGAGATTGCGAGCACCGCGCACTTGGACATTATGAAAAAAATTAAAGAGATGGACGAGCATTCTCTTGCAAATATTAGCATCGGCGACAGGAATAATACAGGCGCGGCGATGAAACTCAATACCAAATTTGGCTGGAACGCCCCGAACGGACGTAGCGCAGAGGACAACAATAAACCACACCAGACAGCACAACAGATCGCAGATCGACACAAGGCGGCACTGGAGCTTCCGGAGATGGAAAAGCCGGAACTGTAAACACAGAAATGTACATGAGTGGCGGACAAACGGGGCGGAAAATGACGGAATTGGCGTAAATTGTAGAATGTGTACAGATATGATGGTTCGAATTGTGCATTCTGTATAGAAATCTAAGGAGATTTATAGAACAAACACGGATTTGTCGTATAGATACATATGTTCGAAACTGATATTCTTGCATAACCGCCTGATACTGTTTGCATATGCGCAGCTTAGAAGGTGCCGGGAGGGGGGTGTATATAACATCCCAGATACGCCTAGTCAGTCGTCCGAGCAGTCCAAAATAGAAAAAACCCTTTCTGACACCCAGCCATCAATTTTCTCGAAAAAACAAAAAAGGACCATCCATGGCAGAGATAGTGATTGCAACACGAAACTGTAAAGATATAAGCAAAACAGGGTGATGATATGCGAAAAACTTTTGACAATCTACAAGGCGAATCAATCCGAATTCGGCTCACATCTCAGTTGGCACGTAAACTTATAGCCGAGAAAAACCGAACCGGTAAAAGCGCATCCCAGATAACCCGTGAAGCACTGGAACAGTATTTTCAAAAGAGGTAAGCGAATGTCTATACTCGAAAAATTTTTCAAAAATAAAAAAGGGCTTTCTGGATCACAAGAAAAAGCAGAAGTCCAAGAGAATCCAGCAAAGCGCGAACGGATAGTTGAAGTAATTCACGCGAAAGCTATTCTTGAAGACGGAAAACTGTATAATACAGAAACTGCTAAAAAAGTATTTTCTGATGAAGAACAAAACATCGCATTTTGTGGTAGCTCTCTTTGCAGATCCTATTTCGTAACAGCAAAGGGAAAATGGTTTTCGGCTGACGAAAGAGTTGATGTTTACAACAAAGGCGAATATCCTCAGGAACAGACAGTCGTAGCTTCTAAATACGATGAACTCAGGATGGAAAACGAAATGTCGGTTAAGAAATTACTAGGCAAAACTGATCTTGAATTATACAAAAAGTATTTCGGAGAGGTGGAAGAAGCATGACAGAAGAATACAGTGAACGTTTTGACCAGCTCCGCAGGAACCGGGTTAAGACAAGTTATTATAAATATGGACCCGCAAAAAGAAATTACCAAACAGGAAACGTAAAGGCACTTCCAACAATGGAACGGTGCATTGAAAAGTATAATTCCACCGGAAATACCGAATATCTCGTGGATGCGGCGAATTACCTCATGTTTGAGTTTATGTATCCGCAACATCCAAAAGCGCACTTTAAAGCAACTGACAACAAGGATAGCGCCGGGATAGTTGAAATCAGCGTAAAGGAAATGGAGGACTTGAAGGATGAAAAAATCTGAACTTCCAAAAATCAGAATATATAATCCGTTTGGCAGCGGATGGCTTGGAACCAAATATTTAATTGACGGGAAAAAAGTCAGAAATGTAAAGTCAGTTGACTTCCATGTTGCGGTTGATGAGATTCCAGTATTTGAATTTGAAACTACGGAAATTCCCGACATCGAAATGAACGGAGATGTAAGATTCCGTTTCACACCTAAGACTGTAACCGACGCAGTAGTCGTTCTGAGACATGAACTTCTGGCACATGGAGAAGTTTACAACGGATTCAAAGCAAGCCTTAAAACGGCGATTGAGAAGTACTGTACCTGTGGTTTACCGTTCGAGCCAGAAGAAGAAACCGCCGGAAAGATTCTTGATTTTATGATCGGGGAGGAGCAGGCAGAATGACAATCTTAAAGGGCGTAGCCGTTACGTTGGATTTGATTTTCTTTGTAATATTTCTGGCAGTCATGTCTTTAGCGATGGATGAAGAAACCAAGAATCCATTAGTAACCGCATTCTTCGTATTGCTGGAAATAGGATTCACAGTTAATGCAGCAGTAATTTTCAGATTATAAGGGAGGACACAAACAATGAAATTTTCAGAAGCATTCAAACTTATGAAACAGGGTGAAAAAGTAAAACTTCCGGGATGGGGCGGCTTTTGGTATTGGGACGCAGAGAAAGAAACCATTATGATGCAGTGTAGACCTCAGGACAGCGATGCTCAGGGAGATTTACTTGATATCAGAGAAACCCAGAGAGTTGAATACACTGCTATGAATATGCAGTCTGATGAATGGATTGTTGCAGACGAAACAAACTGCCCGGTACTTGGTGGAGAAGCAACATTCTCTTTCGGCGATGCGATTAAGTACATGAAACGTGGACTCAAGGTTGCAAGAAAAGGATGGAATGGAAAGAAACAGTACATTCAGCTTGCAACTGGAATCTCATACAAAACTGCTGATAACGAAATTGTAAATTGCGATCATGATGCAATCGGGAATAAAGCTATCGCTTTTGTTGGGACATCCGGCGTACAGATGGGCTGGCTTGCATCTCAGGCAGATATGTTAGCAGAGGATTGGATTTTTGCAGAATAAGAGGTAAGAAACCACATGTGGTTAGTATTTCCCATAGTAATTCTTCCGTTCTTTATCTATGAACGGGTGAAAATATAAGAAGAAAAGAAAAAGCCTGTCACTCACAGGTACGGGAAAGCCTTTGAATCTGACAGGTCGAGGCATCCCGAGTAGCTTAGGCCTGCGTTGGTGAAACACAAATGGGATTGATATTTAAATTCCCAAACCATTTGCAAAGTAACTGGCGCGGACTTAACAATACGGACTAATAATACAAATAAAATAACTATTGATCTATGATGCTTTCTAAAATTACCAGAATATAAAATATATCAGTTTGGTAAACACCCGGGGAACATCCGCCCCCGGGTGACAATGGGCTATCGCCAAATGGTAAGGCAACGGATTCTCCGTTATTTGTGGGTTCGAATCCCACTAGCCCCGCTGGTTGTATTACTTTCCATGATGATACAGCCCCTCCAAAGGTTCCATCTATCCCAACAGGGGATGATTAAAGGAACTTCAAATGTTCCGGATGGACTTCTGCATCACGCAGAACAGCATTAGACCCTTTGTTGCGACTGTGAGGGTATGAATCGCAACAGTAGAGGGTGTTTACTCTTGAACTGCAATGAACACCTCTACTCAGGACATTTAGCTCAGTCGGGAGAGCAGTTGGCTCATAACCAAAAGGTCCGGGGTTCGAGTCCCTGAATGTCCATTTCTCCATAAAATGCCATTCAAGCCGTTATCTTGGATGGAAAAACTTTTGCCAGATATAATCAACGAACGAAGGACAGTGATGACCGCGATACGGCGACGAGTTACGCGCTTTGCTTCGAATTCACCATATCTGGTGGCGTTCCAGAGTTTAATGGGTTGACGAACTCAGGAGTTTCAAGGAACGCAGGAATCCGATTCGACAAGGGTTGTTATATTTCCAATCGACATGAATATCACCGTGAGGCAAACACGGAATAAAATTGCCTAGTGGAAGGCATAACACGATAAACACTTTGCTAACCCGGAGTTCCGGGTTATTCAGAAAGTGCAAGTAACTGGGAACGGCCTGGTCATAGACTAGGTCTTGATGGTTCGAATCCATCCTTTCTGATTGTTTGGAGACTGAAAGTTTGGTGTGAGGATGAACAGGACGAGCGTAGAGATGTAAATGAATGCCGAGTCTCGAATACGTTGCGGTCTATCGGTAAGGAATAGGGAGTCCTCTTGGTAGTCAATAAGTGAACGTGCCTATATTATGGTTCTTCCAAACGACACAAAGCAGGATGGAGAAGTGGAATCTCGCAAGGCTCATATCCTTGAGAACGACGGTTCGAATCCGTCTCCTGCTATTCCATCTACCATGTGTAGACAGGAAATTGGGATTTAATATGATTATTTCCCACTTTTTAGACGAGGTAGTTCAATGGTAGAACAATGAAATGAGAATGTATGTCATGTATGTGACATCTACAGCAATTTTATTCCAATACAAGGCATGTGTTGGCGGTTCAAATCCGCCCCTCGTCTCTGCCCCGGTTGTCGGCTACGGAAAACCGGCAGAACATGTTCGTGTTCTTTACTGCAAACAAATCATAGGTTCAAATCCTGTCGGGGCTATTATGTGATGCTTACTGCAATAATTTGGACATAACTGTTAATTATGAAACCCAATAGCATCATGAATTATATGGGACACATACAGCAAATATTTTGATAAAATTGCTTATTTTATATCATGAGTGTCCTGAAAGGAGAAAATATATGAATTTTGCAAATGCAATGAAAGAAGAAAACAAATTTACCAGAACCGAAAACGGAGCGGTTGCGCTGAATACTACAAGCGATGCAAGACTTGATTTGTTCGGAACGATTGGAGCATTAAGAGATGCAGATGAAAACAGAATTCACACATTATTTGCTGAAGCATATGCCCAGGACTCTCTTTTTGCTACAAAAATTGTTTTTTATGCCAGAGATATCCGTGCTGGTTTGGGAGAACGTAAAACATTTCGAACTCTTATCCGCTATATGGCAGAAAAACATCCAGAAGCACTTAAACCTAATCTTGATTTGATTGGCGTGTTTGGTAGATATGATGATTTGTATGAACTTGTTGGCACTCCGCTGGAAAATGATATGTGGGTAGCCATGAAAATACAGTTCGAAGAGGATCTGGAAAATCTTAATTCTGGAAATGCAATTTCGTTACTTGCAAAATGGATTAAGACTGCTGATGCAAGTAGCCCTGCAACAAGAAAACTTGGCATTCTTACAGCGCAAAAACTGGGCTATCCAGTATACAATTTCAAAAGAATTGTACGTAATATGAGAAAGCAGATTGGCGTTGTGGAGAGCTTAATGTCTGCCGGAAAATGGGACGAAATTAAATATCCAGAAGTTCCGAGCCGGGCAATGATGATCTATCGCAAAGCGTTTATGAAACACGATCCTGAACGTTTTGAAGAATTTATCAATAAGGCAGAAAAAGGTGAAGCGAAGGTTAATGCATCCACATTGTTTCCTTATGATATTGTTGAAAAAATTCTTTACCATAAAGAAAACAATAAGGTTCTGGAAGCACAGTGGAAAGCACTTCCGGATTATGTGAAGCAAGGAACAAATGCTTTAATAATGGCTGACGTATCAGGTTCCATGTCAGGAAGACCAATGGCAACATCAATTGGACTTGCAATTTACTTTGCAGAAAGAAATACTGGTGCATACCATAATATGTTTATGACGTTTTCGAGCGAACCTGAAACGGTGATTTTAAAAGGGGAGACCCTTGAGCAGAAAGTTAAAAACGCATATAACGCAGAATGGGGTGGAACCACAGACCTTAAAGCAGCTTTTGACAAAGTTCTTGATATTGCTGTGAAGAATGAAGTTCCGCAGGAAGAAATGCCAAAAGCAATTGTTGTTATTTCTGACATGGAGATTGATTTTTGCGGCAATCGTAGTTGGACGTTTTACGACAAAATGAAAAACAAATTTCGAAAAGCCGGTTATGTTATTCCAAATATCATTTTTTGGAATGTTGACAGCAGACGTGATGTATTTCACTCTGATTCAAAACGCAAAGGTGTACAACTTGCAAGTGGGCAGTCAGTAACAGTATTTAAGCAAATCTTGCAAAATCTTGGTTACAATCCGATTGAAGCTATGGAAAATACAATCAATTCGGAAAGATACGAGTGTATTACAATCGAATAAGATTATGTGAAAATCAACTCAGCTTTTTAAGCTGACCGTAATAGGCGGTAATATTGGTGCATTGCTGTAATGGTATCAGAGAGGTTTGCTAAGCCTTCCAGCAGAAATGCTGTCCGTGTTCGAATCACGGATGCACCGTTCCATATAGTGGCGGAATACGTAGACGCTATTGTGGTAGTATAGGTTTAAACCCACAACTTAGGTGACCTTAGCCGGCAACATGAGAGTAAAAGGGTGGAAATCCCCTCCTATATGGAAGCTCAATGCGTAGAGTGATAACGCATCTGGATGAAAAGTGGCGGAACTATTGACGGTGATGAATCCGATACAATAGAAAGGCAGACGCAGGGATAGTACATCGTAATGGGTGAGTATGTGTCTTTGGACATGGGATGTACATAGAAGTTCGAATCTTCTCTTTTTAATTTTAATACACTTAGAGTTACGCTGACTGCCTGCAGACGGTCTATGGCTCAGTTGGATTAAAGAAGCATAGCTTAGTTGGTAGAGCAACGGTCTCCAAAACCGTGTGTCAGAGGTTCAAGTCCTCTTGCTTCTGCTCCAATGAACTGCAATCATTGGAAAATTTTTCTTTTTCTTTCCAAAGCTCCAGTGTTTCCCGTTGGGGGATTTATGTCGTTCAAGTCGGCACACTGGATTTTTAAAATTTAGGAGGTACGGCATGAACAGAACAGTAATATTGTACATTGCAGTTGATTGTAAAGATGCCAGTTCTATCTTTGATAGTATAATAGAAAATATACGGAATCCCGAATCAATAAAATTTGATAGACAGTATAAAACAATACAAAATTCTCGATATTTCGTGGAAATATGTACCCTTAATAACATTAAAAGATCTTTGTTTAGAGCCGATTATTTTTTACAAAGCAATAAAACATTCAGCATACGCATGAACGAAATTGAAAGACTGAGTGATAATTTGAGAATTGCAAAGTTTTACATAAGACCAAATTCAGTAGAAATTAATATGAGATATCTCATAAACATGTTGAATGGAGATTACTAATGCAAATAGCAGGCAAAGAAATCAAAGACGAATGTTCCCGGTGCGGCAATATCCTCGAATGCGAATTGTTCCGTCAGGGACATGGAATAAAACAGGAACGTGAGAACATAGCAAAGATGATCGAGTGCCAGATGAAGCACAGGGAGGAAAGGGAGAAGAATGATTAAAAAACTTTGCAATCTCTACATAAGATACAAGACTAAAAATCTCAAAGCAATTCCGCTGTTCGTTATGACGTTCAACTGGGAGAAATTTCAGAAATACGGTAAAAAGGATAGCTGTATGTTAGCCATACATCCAGAAATCGCAAATGACCCGTTCTTAAAGAAAAAACTGTCTGAATGCGCAGATTATATCCGAGATAACTACGACATGGAAATTTTCACAAAAATTTAGTGGGAGGAAATCAGATGCAAATAGTAGATTTAGAGAAATGGAGCGTAGACCAGCTCAAAATTGAAGTTGTTCGGCTGTCGGGAGCGTGTGAGAAGAAACAGCATGAGATTTTAGACAAAAACGAGAAAATCAATGAGCTTCAGGCTGAATTGGATAAAATGTGCGATTATAACAATGATTTGAAAAGGCAGATAAGTGAAAAAGCAGATGTGCCATTTTACGACGAATCTGCAGAAATTGCAAAATACCGCAGACAGCATCAGGATGACTGCATTACAATTAATCAGTTGCATACAACACTTGATGTTCTGGTTGACCGATATGCGAATTTGAGAAAGATTCATGGGTTGATCTGATATGGGCGAGAAGAATATTAGATCGCTGTTCGTGGAAGATTCTGGCGGAAATTTTCGCGAAATTATGAATAGTGATGGCTTTCCAAATATATGCGTTGGCTATACTCACTCATTAACAAAATATGGAATCTATATAACTAATAACGGACTAAAAATGCATAAACAACCAAAGGAACGTAGGGTTGCAGGAAGAAAGAAAGTGAGACGTGTTCTGTGAACAATCAAATGACTGTTGACCAATTATTAAAGAAACTCAACGACCTATCGCAGAGTGGATATGGGGATATGCTTATATTTTTAGGCGAAAAGTATCCATTGTTAGAAAGTGCTATAACTATTCTGCCACGTGAAAACGAATTACAGATTAGGAACACATACTATGATAATAGAATGGCAGAAACCATGACAAAAACAATTAACGAATTAGAGAACATACGCAAAACGTATATTTCAGAATGTATTTTAGCTGGAATGGGATGGGATAATGAACCGACATAAAAACACCGAATATAATACAGTTATGATTGACACATCCGTTTTACACGATGGCATAAAATGCGGAATACCACGTACATTCATTAAAAATAATTACTTAAAAATGCACGGCAAACCAATGGTTCGTAAGTCTACTAGGAGGAAACAGAAATATGTTATTGGTTTATTCAGGCTCAGACATTGATTTCCTCGACACCACATATAATATCGAGGGCGAATGCCACCGAATGAACATCTCGACTCGGTTCTATCCAGACAGGCGCTTGCTTCTGGCAGGCAATACGACCGTGATACACAGACGACCGGGTGATACCGAGGAGCTGCGGCGAGCAGATTACATTGGCAGTAACTATTTGACGATTTTAGAATTGATCAGAAAGGATAATGGTAAATGAGCAAACTTGATTTAGCAGAAATTCTTGGAATTCTCGAAAAATGGGATTTCTTCTACGGACAACGGGCAGGAAGAGAACTATGGGCCGACAAACCTAAAGAAACTCAGGATAAAGATATTGAAAATTTCAAATGTGATTTGAGAAAAGTTACAGAATATGTTAAGGAGATTTCGAATGAGCATTAAATCAGCACTTGAATCAGAGGGCATAGACCTCTCAGAGATGATGAACCCGCCTGAACCGTGGGATGGGATAGCACAGATCAAAACGGTGAACGGTGAGAAGTGGGTAATATGTCCTTATTGTTTCAAAAAGGCACTGAAGATTCTCCCGACTACAAAAATTCATCGGATGCCGTACAAATGTAAGGGAAGTAACTGCAAGAAAGAGTTTATGGTGAATGTATGACAGAATTAATCAACCCTGTTCCAATTGAAATCGTTGATCTTGGAATAGAAACTTATGCACAAATTGAGATCGAACAAATTCTTCTTACATCGTACCCGCCAATTGAAAAAACTATTTTAAAATTCATCACTGATTTCACCGTGTCCAGATTTGGCAATTATTCGATAAAAATAAAAAATGATGATGCAGTGATAAAATGTTATATCGGAAACACTTTAGGCACTTTCATTCAGAAAGATGCAGGTGAAAGAACTGTTGCCGAATGGCACAAAGTTATATCACGTTCGGAAAAGCATGGAAGAGATAACCCTCTGAATTGTCAAACACTTCCGTCTTCATCTTGCCAAGATACAGATAAAATATCGAAATGCGACCATGATTTTGAAGAATGTGAGATATATAATCCTTATAATTATAATTTTAATGAATTTAAACCACGAGAAACATCTAACATTCGATTTCACCCGTATTATTGTAAGAAATGTGGGATGGTCATATTGAAAAGAGTAGTTGATAATGCACGAGGAATAGACAAATTTTTGTGGGAGGAATAAGAGTGAAAAAAATACCTACATTATTTGAACGAGAATTTAAAGATCATAACGTTGTAAAGGTTCTTCCAAAAGTACATCCAGGTATGGAATGGGTACTTGAAGGAGAAGGGATTGCAACAGTCAAGTATGATGGTTCTTGCTGTGCAGTAATTGACGGAAAATTTTATAAACGTTATGACTGCAAGAAAGGTAAAGTACCACCAGGGGGATTTATTCCTTGTTGCGAACCAGATGCAATTACAGGTCACTGGCCGGGATGGGTAAAGGTCGATGAGAATAATCCGTCTGACAAGTGGTTTGTAGAAGCGTATTATGTAACTTCGATGTGGACAAATCAAGGTCTTAAATTACCAGATGGCACATACGAAGCTGTCGGAAAACATTTCTGCGGGAATCCGTATAATGACGATGACGATTCTTTGGTAAGACATGGTAACAGTGTTGTTGAAGTTGAAAGAACATTTGAGGGAATCAAGAAATATCTTTCTGAACACGAAATAGAAGGATTAGTTTTCTGGAAGGATGGAATTCCACAATGTAAAATCAAACGTTCAGATTTTGGCTTTGAATGGCCAGTAAAAATCAAATAATCAGTCATAGAGCCACATGAGAGCCAGACTAAATCCTAAAAAGAAAGGAGGTCTGGCTCTATTTTTATGCAAAAAATTACAGAGGGTTCGATTGAATGGTACAGATCAATTCTGAAACAGATTATTAATGACGATATGACACTCTACCAGAACCAGAAAGACTGCATTGATCTGCTTCGAAATATGAATATTGACCTGCCTTTCAAAGATAACCCGGATGCGCGACAAATGGCGATGAAAGCAAGCCGGTACGCTCATAGAGTCTCTGAAAAACAAGCTGCTATTACCGGGAGCGGAGATTTTGATGATATTTACTGGCAGTATTTGTTGATGGAAGCGCAAAATCAGCAAGTAGATAGCGGATTATTGTATCTGGAAAAAAACAGAATCCCAAAGGAACGGTTCTATGAACCACGTAGGGATGTTTTCATGCACCACAATATCATCGGCTCACTGCAAGACCTGATGGACGATAAACTTGATATATTTGCGCTGAGCGTACCGCCCGGTTGCGGCAAGAGCACACTAGAAGATTTTTTTCTGTCTCTGGTAGGCGGATGGTTTCCGAATGATTTTAACCTTTCATCTGCACATAGTAGCATTTTGACACGTTCCCTTTACGATGGCGTTCTTGAAATTATCAATGACCCGGTTGAGTATACATGGCATGAAATTTTTCCAAATGTTGAAATACAGGGAACAAATGCAAAAGAAACCACAGTAAATCTTGAAAGAAACGGGAGATTTAAGACTTGGACATTTCGATCTATTGACGGTTCGTTGACAGGTGCTACCCGTTGCAACAGATTTCTTACCGCCGATGACCTTGTGTCTGGTATTGAAGAAGCGCTGAACAAGAACCGATTGGACACCTTATGGACAAAAGTAGTAAATGACTTGCGTTCCCGTAGGCTCGAAGGGTGCAAAGAGTTTTACATTGCTACTAGATGGTCAGTGCATGACCCTATTGGGAAACTACAACAACTGTATGACGGAAATCCTAGAGCAAGATTCATAGCAGTCCCGGCACTTGATGAGAATGGAAAAAGTAATTTCTTATTTACGGTAAATGGATTCTCTGAGAAGTATTTTAACGACGCTAAAGAGTCCATGGACGAAATTTCTTACAACTGCCTTTATCAGCAGCAACCGGTAGAACGTGAAGGATTATTACTTCCACCGGATAAGCTCAAAAGATTCTTTTTCAGTAAGGATGATGTGCCAGATGGATGCACCGATGAATATTTAATCATCCCAGATAGAGAAGCAGATGCAATCTGGGCGGTATGCGATACAAAAGATAAAGGAACTGACTTTGAGTCATTACCAATTGCATATCAGTATGGAGATAAATTCTTCTTTCCAGATGTAGTTTTTGACGATACTACGGATTACGACATTCTGGATAGAAAGACAGCGGATATTCTGATTAAGCATAATCCACATAAGATTAGATTCGAATCTAATAACGTAGGAAACCGCGTTGCTCATAATATCCAAAAAATGATTACTGGAAAATGTCGCGCGGATATCGAAACAAAGCCGACATCTGCAAACAAAGAAACAAAAATTCTTGTAAATTCTGATTATATAGCAAAACATTTTTACTTTCTACATCCAAGTCAGTACAAAGCAAAATCTGATTACGGACTGTTTATGGCAAACGTAACTACATACACCACTAGAGCAAAAGTACCTCATGATGACGGTATTGACAGTCTTGCCATGATGGCTGAGTATGTGCAAAATCCACTCGGCGGTAAAGCAAAAGCGATGCAGAATCCATTTTGGGGAAGGAGATAGTATGAACACAAGAGAATATTTAAACCAAATTCAGCGTTATGATAGAGTAATCCGAAACAAATATGTAGAACTTGAACAATTAGAAGCGCATGCGACTGGATTAAGCTCTTTCTCCTATGGAGATCGCGTGCAGACATCTGGGAGCCAAGATAAAATCGGAGACTTAGTCGCAAAAATTGTAGATTTACAATCAGAAATAGCTGACGACACAAAAGAATATCTGGAAAAGAAAACACAGGTCATAAAAACTATTGATTCTGTAAAAAATTCGGTTCTGTATGACATTTTGTTCAAAAAATATGTTGAGGGAAAAACTCTTGATATAATTGCAGATGAAATAGGCTATTCGTATCAAAGGATAAAGGAACTCCATTTGTCTGCAATAGCTACTGTAAAAAAAATAAAGGGATTTGATTCGTAGACAACTCCATACTGAAACATACTTAAAAAATATTATATAATATAGACTGTAATAATACATAAGCACCGGAATTTCCGGTGCTTTTTTCGTGCCTAAAAACAGGAGGTATAGGCAGTGGAAAGAAACAAAAATAATTTTGTTGACCTATGCCAAGGTAATTTTGGAAGAAAAACTGCCTACACTGGTGTAGCTCAAATTACTACAGAAAATATTATACAGGTTCTTTCAGATACGATTGGCATACATAATCGAAACAGAAAGATGATCGATTATCTTTATCGGTATTACAAAGGTGACCAACCAATCTTGTATCGAGAAAAGCTTGTAAGACCAGAAGTTAATAATAGAGTTGTTGAAAACCATGCTCTTGAAGTTGTTAAATTCAAGGCAGGACAGATATATGGTGAACCTATTCAATACGTCTGTAAAAAGAAAAAAGCAAGTGCAGAGATCAATGAGCAAGTTGATTTACTTAATGATTACTTGGATGAAGCGAATGCAGATGCTAGAAACATTCAACTTGGAATTTATCAAAGTGCTGTAGGAACAGCATATAAAGCGATTCTTCGGGAAGACGAATGGACAGAAGATGGTGATTTGCCACCGTTCAGAATTTTTATTCCTTATCCCGGAGATGTCTACATCGTTTATTCTAGAAACACAGGAAAAGCAATGTTATCCGTCCATACACTGAAAGATGAAGAAAATCAGCAATATTATCTTTGCTTTTCTTCGAAACAATATTTTGAAATAAGAAACGGAAAAATAACTGACAGTGGCATTAATGGTATGGGCGGTATCCCGATTATTGAGTATCCGAACAATCACGATCGACTTTCCGATGTAGAAATTGCAATTACGATGTATGACGCAATTAATAAATATCAGTCCGATAGATTAAACGGTGTTGAACAGTTTGTCCAAGCTTTCATGAAATTCAAAAACTGTGAAGTTGATGAAAACGAATTTTTAAAAATGGTTAAGCTTGGAGCGATATCTGTAAAGGACACCGGAAGCGGAATGCAGTCGGACGTCGATTTGATGACCGCGGAACTAAATCAGTCAGAAAGCCAAGTTGCCAAAGATGACCTTTACAATAACATGCTGATTGTGGAAGCAATGCCAAATCGGCAAAGCAATACTGGCGGAGATACAGGAAATGCCGTATATCTGCGAAATGGATTAACAAGGTTAGTAGCGTGATAAATGCGTAGCTATTAACAAGTCGCTCATATCGAAACCGCCAAGTAGGATATGAGTTATAAGTGATGAAATAAGCTGGAAAGCCGTTTGCAACGGTAATCAGAGAGTGAAGGCTATGTTTAAAAATATAGTCAACCGCAACGCGTAGGAAGTGAACCTGCAGCTGAGATGCTACAGAATATAATCTTCCCAAGAGGCATCACTATCGGGCGGTACAGGCGCAGAACCTGTGGTAAAAAGGTACGCTGGACATGCATTGTAATGATGCAGAAGTAAGGATAAAAAGCCTTGCGATAACAATTCGGGGACTTCGCAGAACGAGACGCAAAACTGGTAGAAGCGTTTACAAAAGAAGCGGAAAAAGCATCTGCCAGAATAATTCTCAATATCATCCGTAAAACATCTAAAGATGTCAAGATTTCTACCAGAGACTTTGACGTCAAGATAACCAGAAATCCAACAGATAATATGCTTGTTAAAGCACAGGCACTGGATTATCTGTTTAAAAATAAAATCCATCCACTTATTGCGTTGATTACCTGTGGATTATTCAGCGATCCGCAAAAGGTGTACGAAATGAGTTTGCCATACCTCGGAACTATTTACCCGGAACTAGCAGACCCAGATACAGAAATGCAAAGAGCGCAGGATTTATTAAAAGGCTTTAATCAAAATACACCGACAGTCACGCAGACTGTCAAAGAATAATAACTTTAATTATTTAAGGAATCTCAAAATCTGAGGTTCCTTTTTTAATACTCAAAATATTGCAACAGCCCGTGAGCGTAAATCGGGTACAGGTCATGTGCGGAGCGAACCGTGTGAAAAAGTGTGTTGATCTGGCAGAAAGGAGATTTCTATGACAAGAGAACAAGCAAAACAAGTACTTATCGGGCTTGGAGTCGCAGAACCAACAGACCAGCAGATTACTGGTTATTTAGATTCTGTTGAATCCGAAACAAAAAAAGTAAAAGAGAAAAACACTTCTCTGAAAGAAAAAGCTGATAAGGCGGATGTACTGGAAAAGGAACTTGAAGACTTGAAGGCCCAGAACATGACAGACGCTGAGAAACAGGAAGCGGAACGCCAGAAAGAAAAAGCAGCAAATGAAAAGAGAATTTCTGATTTGGAAGCAGCACTTGCGGAATCAAACAGAAAAGCTCTTACCAGTGACATTACTTCTGTATTTGCAAATGCAGGACTTTCGAGCAAAACATACGCCAGTGCTATTAAAGCATATGCATCTATGCCTTATGAGAAGTCTGAGGATGTAATGAAGGAAGTTGAAACCTTTGTCAAAGGAGTTTCCGAAGCAAATGCATCAGCGCTTGAAACTGCTAAAGCGGATTGGGAGAAACAAATTCTTGATGGTACTCCGAACCCGGGTGGCGGCAAGGGCGGCGGAAATAAAGAAGAAAAAAGCAAGGCGGAAGAATATTTTTCAAGATATTTGTCTCCGCAAAAGATAACTAACGAACCAGAAAGCAAATAAAGGAGATTGAGATTATGGCTTTTATGAAAACCAAACAGTTTGAGTCTACCCCTAATTTTGTTGAGTCAGAGGTCGGGCTTACAAAAAAAACATATACATTAACTCAGAACATGGCAACAGAAATAAACGGCAGAAAAATCATCAAAGCAGGAACAGTTATTCCAAGCAACGATTCCAGCGCATATGGACTTTTGATACAGGATATTGATATGACAGATGATGATAAAAGACCAGAAGGCGTTTATGTAGCCGGAAGAATGTTAGAGAAGAGACTTCCACAGACAGTTACAGCAGAAGCCAAAAAAGCCTTGGAAGATATCACATTCGTAACCACAGAAGACCCTGTATTTTAAGGAGGTATAAAAATGCCATACAATGTATTAGAGACTATTGATGCACAAGAAAGATTAAAGTTTTCACAGAATTTCCCGGTCGATAACGGAAGTGTTCTGGATACAATTTTCCCGAATATTAAAACACAGTTCTGGAAAGCTGAATTTTACAGATTAATGAGTGGTCAGAATCTTCCGAAAGTAGCTTACGTTCATGCACTTGATTCAGAAGCTCATATTGGCAGCAGACCGGGATTCGAAAAAGTAATGACAGAAAAATTCCTCATCAAGGAAAAAATTAACCAGACAGAAAAATTACAGGAAGTTATTGAGAACGGTGTTCCTGATGACGAGGTTCTTACAAGATACGTGTTTGACGACGCAACAAGATTATTCAGAAGCGTATTCACCAGAACTAGAGTTATGAAGGGACAGGCTCTTTCAAAAGGAAAACTCACAATCAATGAAAATAATGTGAAAATGGAAGTTGATTTTGGTGTTCCGGCTGACGCAAAAGTAACACTTTCTGACTGGTCCAAACCGGATTCCGATATCATGGGAGATATTCGAAAAATGGTTGAAATTGCTGAAGAATATGGATATGCAGTTCCTAAAGCCATCACTTCGAGAAAAATGCTTAATTACATGAGAACCAATACTGGATTGCAGGCGGCTGTACTTGGAGATGTAAATAAGCGATTACTTACAAACCAAGAACTCAATTTCATTTTAGGACAGGAATTTGAAATTGATGCAATAGGTACTTGCGAAGAAAAATTCAACTTCGACAAGGCAGATGGAACTCTTGGAAAGGCGAGAATCTTCAAAGAAGACGTATTCACCTTATATTCTGCTGATTCTGATGGTTCTTTCGGGGTTGGATTATGGGGACCGACTCCAGACGAGAATGAATACCGACAGTTTATTGAACAGGAAAACCGCTCATTCGTTACACTGTCCATGTGGGCTACGCCAGACCCAGTAGCAGTATGGACAAAAGCGTCTGGTATGTTCGTTCCGGTGCTTCCGAAGGCAAACGGCGGTATCGTGATCGGTACAAAGGGGGAATAACCGGGCATAACCTCAATGAGAACAGCCGGTCACCTGTATCACTTGAAAATAAATACACCGAAAGTGAATTGTCAGATATGACAGTAGTTCAATTAAAGCAACTTGCAGGTGATAAAGGCTATGCCCTGACTCAAACGAATAAGGCTGGTATAATCGCAGAAATTCTGGCACAGCAAGGGTAGGTGAGATGAATGAGTGAAGAACTTATAGCTGATTTAACTGCTTATTTGGCTGATGATTCAGAAACACCCATGATGGTTTCTCTTTCTGTAAAACGGGCGATTCGCTCATTCAAAAACAAGCGAAATTACCCGTCAGGATATACGGACGAAAAAATAAATGCAGACATGGAAAAATGCTACGACTGCATATTTGACTTAGCTCTCTATTTCCTTGTAAAACAGGGAGCTGAGTTTCAAGGCTCACATTCCGAAAACTCTGTCAATCGAAGCTGGGAATCTGAGACCGAAATATACATAAGTCATGGTGTTTTTCCATTTGCAGGAAGTTTGATTTAAAAAGATGGTTGGGACACGTGACGCACTATCAAGTCCTCCCGAAAGCGTCGCTGGGTTGCTTTATTTTCGGTTGGGAAGAAGCAAAATTATGTAGGGAGTGAGAAACGGAGTGGCGATGGGATGTGAACATGAATGTTTTAACGAACACCGCATAGAAGAACTTGAAAAGAGCCTTCAACAGATGCAGGAAAAAACATCCGAACGTCATAGAGAATTTTATGATCGTATCGGAGAACTGGAAAGAAAGACTGCTTTAAGTGAAAATGATTTAAACCATATTAAATCCACGGTCGATGAGATGAACAATAATTTAAAGATTCTCATGGCGGCTCCAGGTAAACGCTATGACACAATTATTGTATGCATTATTACAGCAGTTGTAGGAGCAGTAATTGGCTTTATATTAAGCGGCATTTTTCCAGTTTGATTCCACTTGTACGGGAGGACAGTGGATATGAATTATACAGACTTTTCAGAAGATGAAAGAAAATATTACCTGAGCCAATCAGGATTTGACTCACGGGAGAAAGAATTTTTTCGGTTAAGGGTTTACGAGGAAAAGACTTTACTTGAAACAGCGGAGATTATGGGGTATAGCCCGCGAACCATTGACCGAATAAACAGAAAAATTAAACAGAAAATTCAGAAAGTAGCTCCGTCTTATGAACGGGGCTTTTCTTTGTATTGTGGCGAAAATATGGCGAAATAGTGACGTTCAAATGAAGAGTTTCTTCCTATATAATGTAAGCATAAGGAGAAAAAATATGCTTATGTTAAAGAACCCTTACGAAGGGCTATGGGAAAAGCACCGGTCAGTCGATGACATGAATGCAATTCTCGAAGTAAGAATGGGAGGAACAGACTATGGCAGGCTATCCGTATTATCCACAACAGCCGATTATGAACAATCCATACGGGCAAATACAACCGTATCAGGACAGGCTGGCACAATTACAGAGTAACTATCAGCAGACAATGCCATATGGACAAATGCAGATGCAACAGTCCGTACAGCAAATGCCACAGATTCCTATGATACAGGGGCAGATGGTTGATGGTATCGACACTGTAAAAGCAAAAGATGTGGATATGACTGGAAATCCTGTTTATTATCCGAAAACGGATGGAACCGAAATTTATAGAAAACAGCTTCAATCTGATGGAAGAAGCAAAATCTTTGTTTACCGACTTGCAAATCCAGAAGAGCAGCAACCAAAGCAAGAAGAAAAGCAGATTGACATTGAAGCAATGTTTAATCAGCTTCGAAACGATGTTTGCTCTGAGATTTCTGAAATAAAGAACATGTTCCCGACACAAATGTCTGGGACATCGGAACCTAAGCAGAATGGAGGTAGACAGAGATGAATTTCAATCCAAACGTCATGATGAAAAAGCAATTTGAAAGAATGATTTCTCAGAGGTTCGGAAGTGTTGATAACATGATGAACGATATGAGTAAATTCGCAGGTAACAATCCAACATTGAAAAATGCTTTGGATTTATATAAAAAAGGTGATACAGATCAGCTTCATCAGATACAGCAAAATGTTTTTGAAGAAAAGCACTTATCACCAGACGGAATTATTCAGAAATTCCTTGGATTATAACACTTCCCCACAATTGGGTGATTAAAAATCGCTACAATTCGGGACGACAGCCGCGGATGTCTCCTATTGTAAATAAAATTTAAGGAGACTAAAAACATGATGAATGGTTCAAATTACAGTCTTAGCGACATTGCCGCCGCTACAGGCTCTAATAATCGCGCCAATGATATGTGGGGTGGTGATGGCTTTTCACTTATTTGGCTCGTCCTGATCTTTGCTATCTTCGGATGGGGAGGTTTTGGCGGCTGGGGCGGTGGCTTCGGCGGTAATGGTGGAAACGGTACAAATGGCGCTGGATTCCAAGGATGGGCTACCCGCGCAGATATCAACGAGGGATTTGCCCTTAATGATATTCAGAACGGTATCAGAGGTATTCAGCAGGGAATCTGTGACAGCACATACGCCCTTAATAACACCATGCAGAGTGGCTTTAACGGCGTAAATGTTGGAATGCTTCAGGGCTTCAACGGCGTTCAGCAGGCAATTAACGCTGATACAGTGGCTAATATGCAGAACACAAACGCATTACAGGCTCAGTTAGCAGATTGTTGTTGCCAGAACCGTGAAGCAATCGCACAGGTAAGATACGACATGGCTACAGACACCTGCGCACTGCAGAACACAATGAACAACAATACCAGAGATATTCTGGACAACCAGAACAGCAATACTCGTGCCATTCTTGATTTCCTGACTCAGGACAAGATTGCAACATTACAGGCAGAGAATTCTGATCTGAAACGCGCTGCATCTCAGGATCGCCAGTCTGCGCTGCTTACAACTGCTATGGCTTCACAGACTCAGCAGTTAATCAATGCAATTAATCCGGCAGCTGTTCCAGCATACGTTGTTCCTAATCCGAACACCTATTACGGCGGATGTGGATGCAACAGTGGTTGCTGCTAAGTAACTCACCCTTAGAGGTTGATTAAATTCTAAGAGGTGGGTTTCGACTCACCTCTTATTTTGATTGAGAGGTATAAAATATGAGTTGTAAAAATGTTTGTAAGCTCTGTAGCCATCTTGTGATAAGCCAGTCTGTTGCGTTTACTGGCGGGAACCTTGTGATTACACTCCCGGCAGGAAGTTACTCAAATGGAGAGAAGTATTGCATTGTTATCGCGCAGAGCATACCAGAAGCCACTACGATTACCGCCCCGGTAATGATTCAGATAGGAACAGGAACAACCTTGTACCCATTACAGAATCGTTGCTGTGCACAGGTTACGGCATCCGGTATAAGAACCAGAACAAAGTACGCAACCAGAGTAGCCACAAGCGCAACTGGCGGAGCATTCAAGATGTTAGGAAATCCGGCTTGTAGTCCGAGTAACAATTTGACAGCAATTAATGGTACAGCCCCAACAACAGACACACCTGTTACACAGGCTGCCAGAAAGGGGGAACTGTAATGCATAAAGTTGCAATGGAAATGGGAAAGTGGGCTATGGAAAAAGCCAAAGCACATGGATTTGATAATCTTAGTTCTCAGGACTGGGATGATCTGAAAGATTGCTTAGAAGCAGTAAAATGCGCGACCTGTGCAGACAAAGATTATCGAATCGTAGAAGCTATGGATGAATGCGAACAGGAAGAGAAGTATCTTGGACGCATGGGATATGACCGCTATCGTTATGCTGACGGCAGATTTGCACCGAAAGGTCGTGGAACCCGTATGGGATATATGATGCCTTATCCGTATCTTCACATGCAGGACGATGACTGGATGGAAGAATATCTTCACAATCCTGACTTTGAAAAGAACATGTACCGTATGGGATATCATCCAGACCGCGGCGATATGAGAATGGACGGCATGAACCGTCAGGCATCCAGACATGGCGAAATCTACGACAGATACAGTGATTACCGCAAGCATTACCGTGATTCTAGGGATGCTGATTCCAAGCGTAAGATGGATGACTCCATGAAAGAGTATACTTCTGACATCATTCACAATCTTACAGAGATGTGGTCTGATGCAGATGCAACACTTAGACAGTCTATGAAGACTGACCTGACCCGTCTGGTACAGCAGATGAACTGAATATGATATGAAACTTGCCCTTGTTACAGGAATGTAGCAGGGGCTTTTTAGCTACGGAGATTAAACAATAAATGTTTAAGGAACTGAATGTAGAATTTAAACTCCTCGAATTCGAGGGCATTTAAGCAAAAAGGATGGTGATAAACCATGCTAAGACAATTTTATATGAATGGTGATCTTTGGCGGGTTCGATTCGTTTTACCCTCTGATAACGTTCTGATTGACCGTACAGGCGAACGAACATTGGCAGTGTCAGATTATTCAACAAGGGTAATTTCAATTGCAAATAACCTGTATGGTGAGCTTCTGAGCCGTGTATTCATTCATGAACTAGGGCATTGCGTGATGTTCAGCTATGGCTTACTGTCAGAACTTCATCGTATGGTTAAAAAGCAATACTGGATTGAAGCCGAGGAATGGGTTTGTAATTTCATTGCCGACTATGGGCAATTTGTCATTAGAACCGCCAGAGATATCCTAGGAAACAGATTTGCATATGTAGCTCCTATCGGGGCAGAAAGGATGATTGCTTAATATGGGGAAAATAGCAGAAAATACAATTATTTTTGATGGAATTCAGTATAATCCCGGGGACGAATTGCCAGATTTAGGTAGTTGGGTATGTACGGATGCAAAAGGAATGGTTCGCGATTATGAGGGGCTTTCTGCGGATGTATCAAAACTTCCACATTATGTAGAAAGTGGTTCTTCGGCGTTGTGCCTTGATACTTCTGAATTATACGAATATCACAAGCCTACCGATACATGGTATAAGCTTTAAGGAGGAAAAAACAAAAACATGGCATTAACACCTAAAAAAGTATATGCGATATTAAAACGTCAAATTTCAGATATGCAATCAACACTTAATAGCCCCATCAGATATAAAGGAACAGTCGCATCAGCCGATTTGCTTCCTCTGAATCCATCGGTAGGCGATATGTACAATATCGAATCCAAATCTATATACGGCGAAGCTGGTATGAATGTAGCATGGAATGGTGTGGTTTGGGGTACTATGGGCGCGCCGATTAATATGTCTTTATATTTGACAAAAGAAGAGGCAGATACTGTAATACAAAAACTGGTAGAAGATTATTTTGAAAATAATCCAGTACATCCCGGAGCCACAGCAGACGAAGCCGCCCAAATCAAGAAAAACAAAGAAAATATAGATTTACTAAAAAAAGATCTATCACAAATACAGGAAGGAGCAATAAATGTGGACCCGGAATTAAAAGAATACTATACAACCGCAAAGAAAAACATTCGTACAGCGATAGAGAACAAGGGCGTATCTATTACAGATACAGATAGCCTTAATTCATACGCAAAAAAGATCGGACAGATTCCTTCGGCAGTAAATCCTACCGGCAGTCTTCCGGAACAAACTCGAATCGTTGCAGATACCTTGCAGGAGACGCTTGGTATCAAGCTGACCTGGACAGACGTATCTGCGGCAGGTTATCTAGTTAAAAGAAAAGAAACCGGCTTCCCTACGACTACTGCGGACGGCGACACCGTGTGCAATGTAGAAGATACAACATTCACAGATACAGACGTTGCAAGGGGCAAGACTTATTATTACCGAATCTTCCCGTACAACTCCCGGACACAGTATCAGGCGATTGAAGACGGGGCTTGCGTAAAAGTCGAATATAAAGACCGAACCGGTCAGAAAACCATCGGAGAACTGGAACTGGATGACAAGATTAAGTTCGGCTTCTACGAAAATCAGTCCCTGACTTGGACGGTAAAAGATACCTTAACAAAAAAAGAAGGCTACATAAGTGTTGCGTGTGACCAGAATGTAGGAAACATCCAGTTTGATGCACCGGAAAACGCTTCCGACAATGCAAACCCGATTACAGCAAGAAAGAATCAGGGAAACAACAGATATCTGTATTCGGCAGTACGCCAGATCATTAACTCTGACCAGGCAAAAGGAGCGTGGTGGGCAAAACAGCACGACTACGACGTAGCTCCATCGTATTTGAACCAGAAAGCCGGTTTTTTATATGAGTTTACAGATTATGAAAAAGAAATCCTGTATCAGAGAAAACTTAAATGTGTACTGGACACAAACGACGGCGGCGGCAGTGAAACCATGACCGACAAAATGTGGCTGGCATCATCTTACGAGGTTGGCTTGGAGGTAACCGTACCGACAGAAAATACACATGTATTTGACGGATTTACAGACAATACAAGCCGCTCTTATACATCGAACTGGTGGCTCAGAACAGTGCAGGATGCAAACAGCTCAAATCCTAAATCTGCCTCCTACGTCCGCGGTGTGAACGCGTCTGGCTCGATGGGCAACGTTGCGGTCAACTACTTCAACGGTGCGGCCCGCCCGTTTTGTTCACTTCCCACTTCTGCTTATGTGCGCTGGAGTGATAGCGACAGCGCATATGTGCTTGCTGACGATAGTCAGCGTAATGCGGAGGCATAATTAATGACAACAAAAATACCAGTACAGGAAGCTGCGGAGAAATTAGTCTCACATACGATCGAGATTACATCTAATGCCCGAAATTTTCCTCAAAAGTACAGATATACACTTGTGGATAGACTGATTCGTATAACGATGGATATACATGATTTTATTTGCGACGCAAATAATGCTCATACTTCAAACGACAGAATAAAACATATTGAAAACGCAATATCATCATGCAGAAAAGTTAAGTTCTACATAAAGCTCACATACGAAAAACTCCATCCGAAATGCAGTACGGGGTATTGGAATGGAATTGTAGAAGACATAGAAAAACAGCTTGGAAACTGGAGAACAGACACAAAGAAACGAACAAATAATTAAATAAACATGGGTTGCGTACTGAACCTCCAACGTCCGCAATGTGAACGCGTCTGGCACGATGAACAACAATGCGGTCAACAACAACAATGCGGCCCGCCCGTTTTGATGGAAAAGCGAGAACGAGTACAATATATGCTATAAGCATGGAAAGCAGTGCACCATCATCAAAAGAGTACGCACCCCTTCCGAAAGGATAAAATGACAAATAATGAAATAATAACCAACTTTGATTACTTATATAAAGCCTTTAAAAGAAGTAGAAAGAACAGAAGTTACAAGAAATCTGCGCTGTATTTTTCTTTAAACGCGATAGAAAATCTTAAAAAGCTACAGAAAGAGCTTTTGAACAAAACATACAAGGTATCCGGATACATAAGTTTTGAGGTGTTGTATCCGAAGAAGCGAATGATCGAAGCCTGTGCCTTCCGGGACAAGATCGTGCAGCATGTACTGTGTGACAACATTTTGAAAAAGAAGCTTCCGGAAATCTGCATAAAAGACAACTACGGTGGCCAGGAAGGAAAAGGAACCGGCATGGCGAAGAAAAGGATGCAGGAAAACATTCGACAGTATGTCACAGAACACGGAGAAACCGGATGGTTCTACTCAGGAGACATTCATAAGTACTATTACAATATCGATCACGATATCGCGAAAGACGTTATGGGATACTGCTACGACGAGGACATACACTGGATCTTAGACAGATTCATAGATTCTACAGAGGGTGTAGGTATCCCACTTGGGAATCAGATCAATACGATTGTATCTTGTCTATATCTGGACACGTTAGATAAGTTCGTGACCGGAGAGTTGGGGATCAAGTATTATGCAAGATACGCAGACAATTTCTATCTGATTCACCCAGATAAGGAGTATCTAAAATACTGCGTTGAATGCATAGAAGAATTCTTAAAAACCTTAAAGCTTGAACTAAATCCGAAATCACAGCTTATTAAGCTAACAACAGGGATTTCATTCGTAGGATTTCACTTTTATCCGAACGGCAGAATCACACTGGATAACGGAAAGAAGCGGGCATATAAGAGAAAATTCAATAAGCTTTACAAGAAGGTTTCGGAAGAAAAAATGGACCTGAAAGTCTTGAAAAAATCTTATCATTCCTGGAAAACACACGCTTCCTTTGCAACAGATATAAGATTTGACTACTTCGAAGAAAGACTGAACAAATTAAGAAAGAAAGGAAAACATGGGAAACTACTACATTAGCGAGAGAACATCCAAGACAGCACCTATGGCGTATAGAGACGCCGACACATTCTACCTGCCAGTGAACGTAAAACTGGAAGATGGAATATATTTGTTTGGCGAATACAGAATTAATCTCAAAGAGGACATGCAGAATCTTCCAACAGAAGTGATTTTATACCTTGCAGGAAGCCTGGATTATTACAAGAAAGCTCTGGACAAGCTGGGAGATAAATTGAATGAACTTCCAGAAAAGCTGGGATACAAATGGAAACCGGCATACTCCGGCTCCAGATTCAGCTACGAGCTTGTAGAAGATGAAAACGCATCCGGCACACAGAAAAATCCAATTGTATTCGAACCTGGAATCCTCATCAAGGAATATTACTGGTACACAGACGGCACAAACCTGTATGTCGGCATTAAAAACGGAACTACAGACAGTATCGAAGATACTGAATATCTGGAAAAGATGTAGAAAATGACTAAATTACAGATAATCAGTAAACTATGGTCTTTGGTGTATGATTTACTTCTCCACGTCAAAGGCCAAAGTAATAAAAGTATGGAAGAAATCGAATCAGATATGGATATTCTCGAGTATAAATGCCGAAAATATGCCGATGTTGACGATATAGGAGAAGCATTATGAGAGGATTGAAAAGGCAGAAGCAAATCGTATATTGGTCAAAAGTGTCCGAAGAGCTTAGCGATATTGACACAATCACTGTATATACTAAGCCAAATATGCATAAACTTTCCGTATCTGCAACCGCCGGTACACCGGAAGAATTGTCCGCTGGTATTGTGACTGACTACGACAGATACATTACTTCTTTTGAACGTGATTTTAAGCCAGAAGAAGGAGATGTATTTTGGGTTGATACGGTTCCAAAACTGGATAAAGACGGAAACTTGGTTTTGAAAGATGATATTCCGGCCGTTATGCCGGATTATCGTCTGAAAAAGATTCTGGACACGCATCAAGGAAATATTGCACGATATGGTATTACAAAGATAGGCGTCGAAAATGAGTAGAAAAGTAATTAAATTTGGGTTAAGCCAGAAATCAATCCAAGGTGCAATTAAACAACTAGAAGACTACAAAACTGGTTTACGGAACAAGAATGAGTTGTTTGTCCGAAGATTAGCCGAACTAGGTATTCCTGTCATTGATCAAAATATAATGATGCTACAGGGTGATTCTGATAAAAGCCATAATACTTATATCAAAATCAATAGATTTGATAATTACGCACAGGCTGTACTTGTGTGTGAGGGAACCAACCTTAATTTCATTGAATTTGGTGCTGGCATTCATTATAATACTCCGGCTGGCTCAAGTCCACATCCAAAAGGACAAGAGCTTGACTATACTATTGGTTCTTACGGTCAGGGAAAGGGCAAGAACGATTCGTGGACTTATTGTTCTGATTCTGGCGAATGGGTACGCTCTTATGGTACAGAGGCCGCTATGCCGATTTATAAGGCGAGTGTAGAAATCATGCAGAACATTCGAAAAATCGCAAAAGAAGTGTTCAGCTCCTGAATCACTAGACGAAACTAGATGACAAAAGATGAAGCTAGACAAATAAACCCCATACTGAAACATACACAACAAAATGCTATACTATACCATATAAAAGCATCTACCAGAACGGTGGGTGCTTTTTCTATGTTTAAAACAAGGCGGTGACAGAGATGCCAGATGTGATAAAGAATCCAGTTTCGGACGTGTTTGAACGATGGGCAAAAGAAATTGAAACTGTTGTCGGAAAAGGCAGTTATTCTATGGAAAAAAGTAAAACAATTGCTACTTCAAAAAAAGTATACGCACGATTGTTGATGCTTGGAAATCCTACGGCAAATAGTGACCTTGAAGGTGACGAATGCGCAACGATACTATCGTTTCAGACTGAATCTTATGCAGCTGGTTCAAATACAAAAGCATTATCAAAAGCATATGAAATTGATAGTGCCAGTCACAAAGCTATGGTTGAGATGGGGTTTCGAAGAACATACGGACCTGAAATGCAAAACAATGCAGAAGACAGCATAAAACGTGTTGTCAGCAGATACAGCCGGATTTATACCGGGCAATTACTCTAAGAAAGGGGTGAAAACTATGGAACAGATTCTTAACTACGTAAAGCCGGAACTTTTGATTGTAGCAGTTGTACTGTACTTTGTCGGAATGGGAATCAAGAAATCTGAGACAATTTCCGATAAATACATTCCTGCAATCCTTGGCGTTCTTGGTGTTGCAATTTGTGGAATCTACGTTATTGCTACATGTACTGTTTCTGGTGCGCAGGAAGTTGCAATGGCGGTTTTTACAGCGATTACGCAAGGCATCCTTGTAGCAGGGCTGAGTAATTATGTGAACCAGATTGTGAAGCAGGCAAGTAAAGAAGAGTAGAAGGAGGTGATCCTTTTATCTCCCGATACAGGGTTACGTATCAGAGTTAGAGCCATTAAGGCTCTTTTTTATTACAATAATTTATAGCCAAAAGGCGGAAAGGAGCCAAAATGGCAGATTTAACTACACTTGGCGTAACTATTCATTACGCTGTTGAAACTAAAGCAGGAACAAAACCGACAACATTTACATGGCTCAAAAGATGTAGCGCAATCGGTGGTATTTCCCTTGATACCGAGCAGATTGATGTGTCCGCATTGGAAGATTACATCACACAATATGCAGCCGGCAGACAGGATACTGGTGGTACATGGGAGCTTACTTTTAACTTAAATTCCGAAGTTATCACAGCAATCAAAAAGCTTTATTCAGATTCAAAAACTGGAAAAACCACAGGTTTGAGAACTTGGTTTGAGGTTGTTTTTCCAGATTTGGCAGATGCGTTTTTTGTCGTTGCAGAAACAGGACGTGAAATTCCACTTCCGGAAATTGCTCAGAATGAAGCGGCCACAATTCCGGTTGTTCTTATCATTAATGAGTATAAAGGACTCGATACAAAGGTTGTTTCTCAAGAGCTTGCACAAGCTCTTGATCAGGCAAAATCAGTCGCTATCGAAATGAACTCAGGCACACTTTAAATAATCAATAGGGAGGACACATAATGTTTAGTTTTGATGTAAATGGAAATAGCTACAAAATTCAGTTTGGATACGGAACACTTTGTGAGACGGATGTCTTAGACAGGCTTGGAGACCTCGGAAACAGTGGGCTTGCAGAAGCAATGCAGCTTCTTCCAGAAATGCTTCTTGCCGGTCTCCAAAAAAGGCACTCAGATGAATTTGGTTACGAGACTGAAGAAGAAAAGAAAGTAGTCATTCACAAGGTTTACGATTTACTGGACGCTTATGAAGCAGAAGGAACCGAAGAAGTGCCTAAGAGTGGATTTGATCTGTATGAAAATTTGAATGCAGAGCTTGAGAAGAACGGTTTTTTATCCGGAATGATCAACAATCTGGCGAAGAATCAGGCAAAACAGAAGAATGCAACGAAACTTCCACAGGATCACAAGAAGAAAAATTAACATTTCGTCAGGCGGTATATCAAAAAATATTGCCAAAATTCTTGTCCATAGGCGTTTCGAAAGCAGAATTTATGGATTCTACTCCATCAGACTTAGAACCGTATTTGCAAGCTGAACGCATCAAGTTAAAGAACAGAGATGCAGAAGCCTGGGGTTACGGATACTATGTCTTTATGGCAGTTAAAGTTGCCGTAGATACAAGCCTTTATGGTAAAAAATCTAAAGCAAAATATTTTAAAGAACCATTGATGCAGATTGCTGAAA
>ERZ1034865.383-NODE-383-length-28764-cov-13.127207_pt1 | contig 28764 bp, 27 predicted proteins | sample MGYA00520632_ERZ1034865 | MGnify/ENA primary metagenome ERZ1034865 (study PRJEB33766, sample SAMN09781738) | gut metagenome | biome: gut microbiome | host: Homo sapiens | place: Madagascar | study: EMG produced TPA metagenomics assembly of the PRJNA485056 data...
GGGGGGGGGAGGCATCGCCTGCGAGGGAATAAAATACTTATTCAGTATGTAGTTTTTTATTCGGGGAAGTGTTATATTTGTGCTTCATAAGCAGGTTACGAATGACACTCTTGGATTGGAGTTCTTCGAGATCAGGTATGAAGATGCTGACAACCGTAGGGCTTACCCTTGCTCATAGGCTGAGGGGATAATTTTCGTATTCATTTTGTAACTGCTTATGCATCTTGTTTTTAACCAATGACACAATTGGCTTTTGATGGGTCTAATCCGTTAGATGACATCAGACTTGCGTATAGTTCGATTCCTAATTGGTATGCGCTTCGCATTTTTTACAATCGGATTGAACAGCTGAGACAAACCTTGGACGTTGCCGCGATCCGCTATTTCTACCCTCATCATTTGGTGGAGAAATGTTCGGATGGTGGTCTTGATTATGTTCAGGAGCCAATTATCAAGTCGTTGATTTTCATAAGATCAACTTGTGAGAGTCTGGACATGATCCGACTGAAACATGTAGGCAGCGTATCTCCGTATTTTGACCATCGGACCCGAAAGCCATTGATCATTCCGGATGAACAAATGGAACCGTTCATAAAGCTCTGCGACATTAAGGACTCGGGTCTTGAGTATCTGGGAGAGGATGGCCCGCAGTTCCACAAAGGTGACCGCGTGAGAGTCATTGACGGCATATTCAAAGGTTATGAGGGTCACATCAAGCGCATCAAACACGACAGGCGCCTTATAGTTACCATTGAGGGTGTTGCCGCTTTCGCAACCAAATTCATTCCTCCCGCTTTTTTGGAGAAAGTGGAGACAGATAAGTAATAGTCGAATTATAATCTTTCATAAGAATAAGAATATGAATATGAAAAGAATATCACTACTGTTATGGCTTCTGGCCATAGGCATTTTGGCAGTTCCATCCTGTTCTACGCCGAAGGAGATCAGTTACTTCCAGGACCTCGAGTCGGTGGAGGGCCAGCGGATCGGTGGCGCGAAGGGGATCACGGTGCGCCCGAAGGACAAGATCTCGATCATCGTGAACTGCAAGAGTCCCGAGCTGACAGCCCTTTTCAACCTGCCGTACGTGACGCAGCGTCTCGGTGAGAACACCCGCGGCACAATCACTTCCGGTTACAGCCAGGGCTACATCTCTGGTTACACGGTGGACGACCGGGGCTGCATCGACTTCCCTGTCCTCGGCGAGGTGGCCGTGGCGGGGCTGACACGCGACGAGATCGCCTCCGTGATCAAGAACGAGCTCAATGAGCAGGGGCAGGCGACGGACGCCGTGGTGACCGTTGACTTCATGAACCTGTACTATCAGGTGCTTGGCGAGGTTGAGAAGCCGGGGCGCTACGCCATCGACAAGGATGCCGTGACGATTCTCGACGCCATCGGAACCGCCGGTGACTTGACCATCTACGGAAAGCGCGAGAACGTGAAGGTGCTGCGCAACGAGAACGGCAAGATGCTGACCTACGAGGTGAACCTCTGCTCAGCCGCCGACCTGATAGCCTCGCCGGCCTACTACATCCGCCAGAACGACGTGATCTACGTCGATCCGAACGACGTGCGGGCAAGGCAGTCCACGGTGAACGGCAACAATGTCCGCTCCACCTCGTTCTGGATCTCGCTGACTTCGCTCGCGGCGTCCATCACCAACACGATCGTGATCATCGCCACGAGGAGCGGGTCGGGGAAATGATCCGCCCGTGAACTTTGTGAAGAAACACCCAAACATCAAAGCGATTCAAAATAATGGAGAACAACATCAACACGGATAACAATACCCGGCAGCAGGAGGAGACCGTGCAGATCAGCCAGCTTGTGCGCCGCTGCCTGTCCAGATGGTACTGGTTCGCCCTGAGCCTGGCGGTCTGCCTGGCTTTAGGTGTCCTGTACATCCTCAGGTCAACCCCTACGTACAACACCTCCGCTGACATCCAGATCAAGTCCAACACCAAGGGCGCGTCCATGCCGGGGGACATCGGCGAGTTCGGCAACATGGGCCTCTTCGCCGTCAAGTCAAACGTCAACAACGAGCTGCACGCCTTCGAATCCCCGGACATCATGAGCGAGGTGGTGGCCAGGCTTCGCCTGTACATGAGCTACACGGTGGACGGCACCTTCCACAGGAACGTGCTCTACGGCACGTCGCTGCCGATCTCCGCCGACCTGCTCGATGTGGATGAGAACGTGGGAGCCGGATTCACCGTCAGCGAGAACGGCGGGAGAGTCACCCTGAATGACTTCATCCATAAGAATGAGAAGGTCGGCGGCAAGCCGGTCGTGGGACACTACGGCGACACGCTCCAGACTCCTGTCGGAAGGATCATCGTTCAGAAGACGAAGGACTACTCCGGGGAGGCGATGAAAAAGCCGGTCAACGTCAGAAAGTCGGGCCAGCGCGGCGTGACACAGTCTTACCTGAACAGACTCCAGGTGAACCTCGCCGACAAGAACGCCGACGTCATCTCGCTCTCTATCAAGGACGTGTCCACCCAGCGTGCCCAGGACATCCTTAACACCCTGATCGCCGTCTATAACGAGAACTGGGTGCGTGACAAGAACCAGATAGCGAACTCCACTTCTGTGTTCATCAACGACCGTCTCAGGGTGATCGAGGGCGAGCTGGCGGGCGTGGACTCCGACATCTCCGCCTACAAGTCGGAGAACATGATCCCTGACGTGGGTGCCGCAGCGACGATGTACATGCAGCAGAGCACGGTGCTGAACCAGCAGCTCCAGGACGTGAGCAACCAGCTCTACATGGCGCGCTACATCAAGGACTACATCGGCAAGGAGGACAACCGCAACCAGCCGCTTCCCGCCAACATGGGATTGAGCAGCCAGACGATCGAGAACGGCATCTCCGAGTACAACTCCAAGATCCTGCAGAGGAACAACCTTGTGGCGAACTCCGGCGAGGAGAACGTGCTCGTGAAGGATCTCGACCAGGCTCTGGCCTCGATGAGGGGGTCGATCTCCCGGTCCATAGACAACGAGATCCTTGCCCTCAACACGAAATACGAGAATCTCAAGGGCACCGCCCGCCAGAACACCGCGCGCATCGCCGCGAATCCTAATCAGGCGAAGCGGCTCCTCTCGGTCGAGCGTCAGCAGACCGTGAAGCAGGCTCTGTACCTCTTCCTCCTGCAGAAACGCGAGGAGAACGAGCTCTCGCAGGCGTTCACCGCCTACAACACAAGGATCATCAAGCATCCTATCTCAGGAATATTCCCGGTCTCCCCGCAGTCCATGAAGATCATGATGATGGCGTTTCTCCTGGGTCTGATGATTCCTGCCGGGATCATCTATCTGCTGATGGCGACCGACACGAAGGTGCGCTCCCGCCGCGACCTCAAGGGAGTCTCCGTGCCTTTTGCCGGCGAGATTCCGCTCTCTGCCGAGACTGCCACCAAGGCGATCGGAAAGCGGAAAACCCTCAGTGGAGCCGATTCCATCGTGGTCCGTCACGGCAACCGCAATGTGGTCAACGAGGCGTTCAGGGTGCTGCGAACCAACCTTGAGTTCATGATGCGCGAGCCAGGAAGCAAGGTCGTCGCCGTCACGTCATTCAACCCGGGTTCAGGCAAGTCATTCGTGTCGTCCAACCTGGCCGTCAGCTTTGCCATCAAGGGTAAGCGTGTGCTGGCCATCGACGGTGATCTGCGTCGCGCCACGCTCTCCGAGCTTGTCGGCTCGCCGAAGCCTGGCCTTAGCGACTATCTCGCTGGGATCGTCGCCGATGTGCACGATGTGATTGTCCGTTCGAAGGACACGATGACGGTACCTGACACTCTTCCGGCGGGATCCATCCCTCCGAACCCGGCTGAGCTGCTCGCCGACAAGCGCCTCGCCGATGCGATCGCCGTCCTCAGGAATGAGTACGATGTGATCATCATCGACTGCCCGCCGGTGGAGATCGTCACCGACGCGCGCGTCATCAACGACTATGTGGACAGGACGCTCTTTGTCGTCAGGGCCGGGCTGTTCGACAAGGCCATGCTCCCGGACCTCGACGCGCTCTACCGCGACGGGGAGTACAGGGGACTCTGCTGCGTCCTCAACGGGACCGCGTCCTCCGACGGCTACTACGGGAACTACGGCACCTATGGCCATTACGGTTACTACGGCCACAATGGCGGCTCCTACTACAGTTCCGACAACAAAGCCAGGTAAATCCGCCCGCTGACTTCGCCGGCGCACCGGTCCCTCCGGCGCGCCGGCAAAACCATAACCCAAAAAACATATCTTATGCGAAATCTGAAAGAGTTGAGGATCGCCGTGGCCGGTACTGGCTACGTCGGCCTCTCCATATCCACCCTGCTGTCCCAGCGCCACAAGGTGACTGCCGTTGATGTGATCGCCGACAAGGTCGATAGGATAAACCGTCGCGAGTCCCCGATCCAGGACGAGTACATCGAGAGGTTTCTCCGCGAGAAGCCACTCGACCTCACCGCCACGCTTGACGGTGAGGCCGCCTACAGGGACGCGGACTTCGTGGTGATCGCCGCTCCCACTAACTACGACCCGAAGAAGAACTTCTTCGACACGTCGCACGTGGAGGAGGTGATCGACCTCGTGCTGAAGGTTAATCCCGATGCAGTGATGGTCATCAAGTCCACCGTCCCTGTGGGCTACACCGCCTCTGTGCGGGAAAGGTTCTCGTACAGGGAACGCCTCGCCGACGGCACGATGAGGGTGGTGGTGCCAAACATCATATTCGCTCCTGAGTTCCTGCGTGAGTCCAAGGCGCTCTATGACAACCTCTATCCGAGCCGCATCATCGTCGGCTACGGCAGGGGAGACTCCGCTCTCGAAGAGGCTGCCGGCACTTTTGCCGCACTCATCAAGGAAGGCTCTCTGAAAGAGGATGTTCCGGTGCTGTTCATGGGTTCCACGGAGGCGGAGGCGGTGAAGCTGTTCGCCAACACCTACCTTGCCCTCCGCGTCAGCTATTTCAACGAACTGGACACCTATGCGGAGATGAAGGGACTCGACACGAGGTCCATCATCGACGGCGTGTGTCTGGATCCTCGCATCGGCTCGCACTACAACAATCCGTCCTTCGGCTACGGCGGCTATTGCCTCCCGAAGGACACCAAACAGCTGTTGGCGAACTACGCCGACGTGCCGGAGAACCTTATCCAGGCCATTGTGGAGTCCAACCGCACCAGGAAGGACTTCATCGCCGACCAGGTGCTCCAGAGGGCCGGCTATTATTCCGAGAACAGCCAGTACGACAGCGCCCGCGAGAAGAAATGCGTGATCGGGGTCTACCGTCTCACGATGAAGTCCAACAGCGACAATTTCCGCCAGAGCGCCATCCAGGGCATCATGAAGAGGATCAAGGCCAAGGGCGCCGAGGTCATTGTCTACGAGCCTACGTTGGAAGACGGCGCGTCCTTCTTCGGCAGCAAGGTGGTCAACGACATCGCCGAGTTCAAGTGCCGCGCCGACTCCATCATCGCCAACCGCTACGACCGCGCCCTGGACGATGTCCGGGCCAAGGTCTACACCCGCGACCTCTTTGAGAGAGACTAGCCGCCTACTTCACCGTAATACCTATTAATCAAAATTATTTTCCATAATGCTGTCGATCCGCAAGATAGTTGACTCGTACTTCTCGAAGCGCACGTTCCCGCACTGGTGCGTGCTGCTTCTGGACAGTGCCATTCTGTTTTTGTCCGGAGTGTTCGTCTACTGGTGCTTCAACCGTGGCACCGCCCTTCAGCTGAACTTCTGGCCGTTGACCTACCTGATGCTGCTGTGCGTCGGCGTCCACTTCATATTCTTTGCCATCTTCCGGACATATTCGGGAATCATCCGCTACTCATCGTTCAACGACCTCATCCGTGTGGCGCTGGCGATGGGATGCTCCGCATTGGCGGTGATAGCCGTCCATTTCTTCACGAACAGCTTGCCGTCTCGGGTGTTCGCTCACGTGCAGGTGCGGCATATCCTGATCGCGGAAGCCATCGCGACCGGTTTGATGTGGCTGCTTCGCGTTTCTATCAAATGGGTCTACGACACCTATTTCCGGACGGAGGGTGCGAAGAATGTCTTCATCTATGGCATCCGCGCCGGCGGCATCGGACTCGCGAAGGCGATCCGCAGCGAGAAACCGATGCGCTACTGTCTCCGAGGCTTCATCTCCCACGATCCGGCGCTTGGAGCCAACGGCACGCGCCTGATGGGCGAGCCGGTCTACGAGGTTGACGCCGGTCTGCCGGATGTGATCCGCCGCGAGGGGATCGCCGCCGTGCTGGTCGCTCCGGGCAGGATCGACAGGTTCCGCAACGACACGGCTCTTCAGGACTACATCCTGCAAAGCGGCGCAAGAATATTCTCGGCCAACAATGTCGTTGACACCGAGCATGATGCGATCAAGGGAGCGCCGACCTTGAAGGAGGTCAGCATCGAGGATCTTTTGCCTCGTGACGAGATCTGCGTCGACCTGGAATCCGTGGCCGAGTCCCTCCGTGGGAAGCGCATCCTGATCACCGGTTCCGCCGGAAGCATCGGCAGCGAGATAGTGCGCCAGGTGGCGTCGTTCAGCCCGTCGTCCCTTATGCTGATCGACTCCGCGGAGACTCCGCAGCACGACATCCGCAGGATGATGGCGCATGACTTCCCGTCTGTGCCATGCGCCACCGTGGTGACGTCGATCACCAAGGCTGACAGGATGGAGAACATATTCAAAACCTTCCTTCCTGAATATGTCTTCCACGCCGCGGCGTACAAGCACGTGCCGATGATGGAGGACAACCCTTGCGAGAGCATCCAGAACAACGTCCTCGGCACGAAGATCCTGGCCGACCTTTCGGTCAAATACGGCGTTCGCCGCTTCGTGATGGTGTCCACCGACAAGGCGGTGAACCCGACGAACGTGATGGGATGCAGCAAACGAATATGCGAGGTCTACGTGCAGAGCCTCAACAAGGCGGAGCGTGACGGCGTGGTGAAGGGGCAGACCCAGTTCATCACCACCCGCTTCGGCAACGTCTTAGGCTCCAATGGCTCCGTGATTCCGATTTTCGAGCGCCAGATCAAGGCCGGCGGCCCGGTGACCGTCACTGATCCCGACATCATAAGGTACTTCATGCTGATCCCAGAGGCCTGCGAGCTTGTCCTTGAGGCCGGCACGAAGGGCGAGGGCGGCGAGATCTTCGTCTTCGACATGGGCAAGCCCGTCCGCATCGTCGACCTTGCAAGGCGCATGATCGAGCTGAGCGGCGCCAAGGACGTGGCAATCAAGTACACCGGCCTCCGCGACGGTGAGAAGCTCTACGAGGAGGTCCTCAGCGAGTCGGAGGCGACGAAGCCGTCGTTCAACGAAAAGATCCGCATCGCCTGTGTCCGTGAATATGACTGGTCCGATGTGAGCCGCGAGATAGACGGCCTGATCGCCCAGTCCCACACCTACGACGACATGGCCGTGGTAGCCTCCATGAAGCGCCTGGTCCCCGAGTACATCTCCAACCACTCCAAGTACACCGTCCTTGACCACAAGGCGTGAGTTTGTCTCTGTGTGCCATAGGATATTGTTTCAATAAGCAATTTGGAATTGTATTTAAAAAACATTACGACTTTGAAATGATATTTTAAACCATTAAATATACTTTAATGTTTTTTCTTATATTTGCAAAGTAAACTTTGCTCTTATGGATAAACAGATTATAAAAAAACTAATAATAGAGAAGCAAAAGGCCATTCCGGAATTCTTTATTATTCGAAGGGAAATCCAGTTTGATACTCATGCAAACTATGTGCTTGTCGGTTTAAGGCGTGCTGGAAAATCCTTTATGATGTATCAGGATGCCCAGAATATGATGAAGAGTCCAGGGCTGACACAAGAAAACATACTCTACATAAATTTCGAGGATGAAAGGTTGTCAGATATTTCTTCAGACAGTTTGGGAGAAATATTGGATGCCTATTTCGAGTTATATCCAGAAAAAAAGCCACTGATATACCTTGATGAAATACAGGTTGTTTACGGGTGGGAAAAATTTGCAAGAAGACTTGCAGATTCTAAGTATAGAGTTATGATTACTGGCAGCAATGCCAAGATGCTCAGCAGTGAAATAGCGACTACACTTGGTGGCAGATATATTCCAAAGGAAGTTTTTCCATTTTCTTTTAGAGAGTATCTAGAGTACAAAGGCATAGAATTGGACAGAAATTGGATATATGACCAAGGTGCTTGCTCTCAGATATCAAATACTTTCGATCATTATTTCACTAATGGCGGCCTTGCAGAATCTTTCAATCTTGAAGATAAGAGGGAGTATCTGAATTCATTATGTCAGAAGATACTGCTTGGCGATATAGTGGAGCGGAATAAAGTGCGCAATGCACGTGCTTTTCGTCTTCTCACAAGAAAATTGGCAGACAGTGTGATGCAACCGTCATCCCTCAGCAGGTTAAAACATATTATTGATTCCAGCGGAGATAGCATAAGCCTGCCTATATTGAAAGATTATTTGGAGTATTTGGAAGAGTCCTACCTGTTTTTCTCTATCCCGAATATGAGTTCATCCATATCGGAGCAGTCCACAATCCGGAAAAGATACATTGTGGATAATGGATTGCTTAACTTGTTTCTTTTCAGTGGAGAAACGAAGCTGTTGGAGAATATAGTAGCTTGCAAATTGATCAGAAAATACAGAAACACCCCCGAAGAAACGCTGGTTTATTATTATAATAAAAACGTAGAGATAGATTTTTGTATTCCGTCTGCCAAAATGGCTATCCAAGTATCTTACAGTTTAGCAGATAATGCGACTTATAGGCGAGAACTAGGCGCACTGGAAAAGTTCTTGAACGTTTATCCGGATTTTACCGCAATAGTCATCACCAGAGACAATGAGCAAACTATCGACATCAATGGGCATCACATCAATGTAATACCTATATGGAAATGGTTATGTCTGGAATAGTGCACTCAAGCGGTGCATTTTTACTACAGAATCTGCACTCAATGAGTGAAAATTCGTTATATTTGCGGGCAACGTTCTTCTATAATCAGATGCGAGTAAGGAATGATGTGATATCCTCCCGTATATCTGATTTTGTCATAGGGAAATACACCTTCGAAGTAGGCGGCAGAAAGAAAGGGCAAAAGCAGATTGAAAATATCGCTGACGCATATATAGTGAAAGATGACATCGAGTTCGCCCAAGGCAACGTCATTCCTCTCTGGGCTTTCGGGATGAATTACTAAAGTATAAACAATAAGAGCAAGAACAGTGGTCAATCGGGAATATTGTGGGAGAATAATGAATCGAGGCTGACGTTTTTGGATATGAAAAACCATTAAGTATACTTTAATGTTTTTTCATATATTTGCAAATGTTAGGTTTAATACTACCATCCAAGAAAATATATGGCACCAGAATTACCGATTATCGTTTATCATGGAACTAACACCATAGTAAGATTCAAACATCCGACGAATCAAATACTCTTTTGCACGGACAGGGCGCTGCAAACATTGAAATTCAAATCACACTATCAATTATGAGCAACAAATACTTTCCAGACGAGCAGATAGATTTCGATGACCTGTATTTTGTCTGCTACATGATAGAGAGAGTCGCACGGAAAATCCAACAGAGGAATCGATACGTCGTAGCAAAACTCGGTAGCAAAGGCCTTCTGCATGAACTGTCCATAGCTGAAACAAACCATTGTCTTAATCCGGAACAGGTCGAGGATGAATGGATTACGACATACGGAATGGCACCAGGGAACTTCGACATAACCAAAGTGGACTCACGCTTCACAGACAAAGTCCCGTCACCTACCCAGATGGGCAAAGTCTATGCAAGGCTTATCTCATCCGTAGATACCGAGGACAATCTTCCTGCGACAATGAAAGCGGTTTACGCATCACCTGTCTGCGACAAGATAGATAACTACAACACAAGTGCCTACTACGAGCCCAGCTATGTTCAGACACGAGCTTTCCTCAACGGAGGGTTCTGAGGAACAACAGACGTATAACATATAAATAAAAAGCTTGAATAACACTCACGATACGACGTTTACCGAACTTACTGAAGAAGATGCTCGCTGTCATTTCCACACTCGCTCCATACAAGCCGAATGCAGACAGTCTGGCATCGGAAATCGGCATCAGCAGAAATAGTGTACAAGACTACCTCGCCCTTCTGGAAAGGGCACAGTTGATCGGACAGCTCAGGGATGATACCGGTGGAATGAGAGGCCTGGGAAAAGTCGAGAAAGTATATATTGACAATCCTAGCTTGATGAATGCCCTGTCAGGCGGAAAAACCGATGTCGGAAACATGAGGGAAACGTTCTTCTATAATCAGATGCGAGTAAGGAATGATGTAATATCCTCCCGTATATCTGATTTTGTCATAGGGAAATACACCTTCGAAGTAGGCGGCAGAAAGAAAGGGCAAAAGCAGATTGAAAACATCCTCGAAGAGATGCATGACAAGGATCTTGTCATAGAGACGCTGCCGTCAAGCAATGTTCTGATAGGTCATCATCATGATTTCTCGACTTACCATCTATACAATTGGTGGAAATGGGGCAAGGAGGGGCACCCCATCCCTCCTATAGTTGTCGGAACAGACGATGCTGGAATCTTTGCCACCAACATCTACAATGAGTATTGCAACATATTTAGTCTTCTTAAATATCAGAAGCACATGAACACAGATGACATCATGGCACTGATAAGGCAGATTGATGAAAATTCAAGGATTTATGCTTTTGATATGCATCGAAAATATGAGAACAAGAATGAATAGAATTGAGGATTTCGAGTTATTCCAATCCTCAGTAAACAAGCAGTTTAAAATAATTGAGAATCAGTTGGCAGATTATCAGAAGTTAGAAGATTATTATGGATTTAGTATTTGTCCGAAAGGTCGTGTTGGTGGCATAGATGAAAGGCGTATAGAAATTTTTTATGGAAACCGTCCGTACGACAAACGAAAGATAATATCAGATGATACGAGCCCCGCAAATCAACCCGGTCGCGAGAACAAAGAATAAACTTGAGAATTCGTTCCAAAACCATATAAATATAAATTGTTACATTACGCACAACAAGGATAAGTAACATAATCCAAACCACCAAATGCGCCCATGCAAATCTTACTCAACATACCAGAAGCCTATTTCGAAGACGAATGCTCTCCCGCCTTCGCTTACAAAGAACGAGCGAAGATAGAGAAGCAGTATAACCTTCGTCCGCAAGACGACGTAGAGGTAGTTAACATTGGTCCCGGAGCCGACTGGATGGTAATAATGACAACCATAACAGTTGCATGGACAATCTTCCAGATTCCTGGAATTATAAAAAGCAGCCTTGAAGGCTGGCAATGGCTCATAGATAAACTCAAAAGCTACAAGAAAAACAAACAACTCGTCTCCCTGGACCTTGACGCCGCTGGCATGCTTGCCATCGACTATCTGGCCGACAAATACGGCGCAGACTCCAGCTTCAACCTCATTGATGCATACGAATTCAATATCACAGACATCAGCGGTATGTTTCAAAACCGTGAGGAAAGCCTCGCTGCCCATCCTCACAACTACTACGTCTATGCTTTCAACATAGCTCAAAGAATTATCGTCCTCAGTGTCCGCTCCACCGGCGAGATACGTGAGTTAGAAGTCTTCGATGACATGCCGTATGGCCTAATAGACAAAGAATAATGAAAAACAACCTCCTCGCATCCATTGCCCTTTTCGGTATCTACCGCAACAAAAACCTGGATACCTACGACCTGGTTGCCCAATACATATCCGCAGTCATTGCCCAAAAGCAGTACAACACCTTCAAGCCCGACACCATGCAGTCGGACCTCAAGGAACTGTATCAGATAGACATCCCCATAGGCGTCATCCGCTCTGTCTGCCGGAACCGGATAGAAGGAGTCTCCCTCAAAAACAAAGAATTCATCTGTGACCTCCTTCCCAAAGACGAAATAGAAAAAGAATACGCAGACCTCAAAGTCGGTTATGAAGAACTCCTCGCATCCCTCATCGACTTCATCCGCAAAGACACCAAAGATTACGAAGACCAAACCATCAAAGACAGCTTTGCTGACTACCTGGTCGAAGGCAGCATAGATGACACCAAACTCAACAACCTCTACGCAGCTTTCTTCTCCAGCAACCAAAGCGACAAAGACACCCGCCAAAAGATAGACCTCTTGTCCTCTGGGCTCATCAGTTATAACGGTCTTAGCTATACCGATTCCGCAGGTAATAGCGGCGCATGGACAGATAAACTCACCATCTATCTGGACACAGAATTCCTATTCAGCTGTGCAGGCTACAACGACTCCTACCCCCATGCGGTATTCGAAGAGCTTTACAACCTTGTGAAAGAAATAAACACCTCCTACCGCCGCCGCACCAAGAAAGAAGACAACCTGGTAGAGCTCAAATACCTCAAAGATACCCGTGACGTTTACCTGTCCCTGATCAACACCGCCAAGAGCCTCAAGGAAACCAACGGTATGCCCGACCCTTCAAAGAAAGCGCTGCTTAAGATAATGAATGAGTCGGCCTCTGTCTTTGATGTTGATACCCACAGGGCAAAGATAGACTCCGCTATCAAAGACACCTATCACATCATCTACGATGACCGGGATTATAGCAATATCATAACAGATCCCCGTTACGTCGTATATGACGAAAAAACAGTCACATCGATATCCGGCACTTACAATCCTCAGAAGGACGGAAACACTACACGTAAAATCGACTACTACTCCCGTGTCTACACCATCATAAACGGCCTCCGCAATGGAAAGAACGTATGCATTTTCGAGCAATGCCGATACATCTTCCTCACCGGCAGCCGGATTGGTCATGGGACATCACAAGCTGCACGTCCCGACAAAAAGACCGTCTCCTTTGCAACCGACATAGATTTCCTGATATCCCGTTTCTGGTTCAAACTCAACAAGCAGCTTGTCACAAACCAAATCCCCGTATCCCTGGATATCGTTGCCCGCTCACAAGCAGTCCTTACACGCGAGGTATCCCGAAAGGTCAAACACCTGTATGAAGAAATGAAGCTAAAAGGCCTCTCAAAAGAAGAGCTACAAAGCCTCTATGCCAATTTAACCGAGGCCGAAAGATTCTTTGCCCCTTACAACAGCACTTCTACAGAGGTCGTCCTCTCCTTCATCGGAATCAGTGACATTGATGAGATGATAAAGGAACAGAAAGAACTAAAGCAAAAAGCTGCAGAAGCAGAGAAGATAAGTAAGGACTTGGCAGAAGCGACTGGACAATTGGCCCAGAAAGACGATGAGATTGCCGGACTCAAAAAAGAATCTGCAGATAGAGACGAGAAACACGAGCGGGAAAAGGCCGATAAACAAGCCCAAAATGATAACCTCACTCGTAAGAACAAGTGGCAGAGGGTTACCATTATTATTCTGTTGATAGCCCTCATCCTAGTATTATTATTCAAATAACATGTCCATCTACGACTACGTCTATCGCACCAAAACCTTCATCTCCGGCGACTGGACTGGAGACCAGGATCTCATATCCAAACTCAAAGATTGGAACAACAATAACAACCTTGGGCTCAGTTTCATCGATGTCCATGACCTTACTCAGTCATACGACACTTCCAACCCCTGTAGCATCAAGGCCAGTCTGCGTCAGCGCCTCAACATTTCCAAGACCTTTGTGCTCATAGTTGGAAAGAATACACTCTCGCTGACCGAGGGCGCTTGCCGATATTGCTCTTCCTATCGCACTCGGTCCTCATACTGTGCCAATGGAAAACCATTTGACAACAGAAGCTTTATAGAATACGAATGTGAGATGGCACTGAAAGACTATAATGCTGGTGAGCTCAAAAAGATTGTAGTAATCTATAACGGACTTATCAATCCTGACAAGTCCAGATGCCCGGAAGTGTTGCGGAATATAGGGTCTCATATTGGTTCCGATTGTTGGGATTATAATGACAGACGCTCTTGGGACTATCAATCAATCAAGAAAGCGATTTGTGAATAAGATAGAATAATTAACTATTTAACAATCAGTATGTTATGTCCATTTTTAAAGACAAAGTTTTATTAATTAGTGGCGGAACTGGTTCCTTCGGCAACGCCGTTCTTCGCCGTTTTCTCCGTACCGATATTGGTGAAATCCGCATCTTTTCTCGCGATGAAAAGAAGCAAGACGATATGCGCCACGAATACCAAGCTAAGTTTCCTGATGTCGCTCACAAGATCAAATTCTACATCGGGGATGTCCGCGATCTGAACTCCTGTAAATCAGCAATGAATAACGTCGATTTCGTGTTCCACGCCGCTGCCCTTAAGCAGGTGCCCTCCTGCGAGTTCTTTCCCATGCAGGCTGTCTACACCAATGTAATCGGCACCGACAACATCCTCACTGCTGCTATAGACGCCAAAGTAAAGGCGGTCATCTGCCTCTCTACCGACAAAGCCGCCTATCCCATCAATGCGATGGGAATAACCAAGGCCATCGAAGAGAAGGTTGCGGTTGCAAAAAGCCGTTATTCCGGGGATACCATGATAGCATGCACCCGGTACGGAAATGTACTCTGCTCCCGTGGTTCCGTGGTTCCCCTATGGATTTCCCAGATTAAAGAAGGTAACCCCATCACCATCACCGAGCCAAAGATGACCCGATTCATCATGTCTCTCGACGAAGCCATCGACCTTGTTCTCTATGCTTTCGAGCATGGCCATAGCGGTGATATCTTTGTCCAGAAAGCGCCAGCTTGTACAATTCAAAGCCAGGCCGAGGCTGTCTGCGAACTCTTCGGTGGCAAGAAAGAAGACATCAAAGTCATCGGCATCCGTCATGGCGAGAAGTTGTATGAAACCCTTCTCACGAATGAGGAATGTGCCAAAGCTATCGATGAAGGCAATTTCTACCGTGTCCCGGCTGATAACCGCGACCTCAACTACGACAAATACTTCACCGACGGCAATGTCCAGCGCAATGTCCTCACAGAGTTCAACTCCGACAATACCACACGTCTCAATGTCGAGCAAGTGAAAGAGAAACTCCTTTCTCTCGAGTACATCCAGAACGAATTAAAGGGAATTGAAAACATCGCATAGTTATGAAATTCTTTATCTGTGGCTGTAACGGTATGGCTGGTCATACCATCAGCTTATATCTTCAGGAACAAGGACATGAGGTGCACGGCTTTGACTTGCACGAATCAAAACTGATTAAGAGTTTTGCGGGTAACGCCTTTGATACCGAAACCATTGGTAGAGTAATCAAGGAAGGGAACTATGATACGGTGATTAACTGTATTGGTGTGCTGAACCAGTTTGCAGAGAATAATCATGCACTTGCTGCTTTCCTGAATAGCTACTTCCCGCACTTCTTGGCCAAAACAACAGAGGGAACGGACACTCAGGTCATCCACATGACCACCGACTGTGTGTTCTCCGGCAAAAAAGGAAGCTATACCGAGCATGACCTGCGCGACGGCGAGACCTTCTATGATCGTAGTAAGGCCCTAGGTGAACTTGACGATGAAAAAAACCTTTCTTTGAGAAACTCCATAGTTGGTGCAGATATAAACCCGAAGGGAATAGGCCTTTTGAACTGGTTTATGACTAATACTACAGGCGAGCACCCTGTTGTGAATGGTTATACTAAAGCCATGTGGACTGGTCAATGTACATATCAATTGGCAAAAACAATGGAGGCTGCAGCTAAAGAACGTGCACACGGTCTAGTAAATGCAGTACCTGACACAGACATCTCCAAGTATGAACTGCTGAAACTATTCAACAAGTATCTGCGTGGTGGAAAGGTGCAAATCAATCCTGTCGAAGGAGTTAATGCCGACAAGAGCCTTAAGCGCACTAATTGGAATTTTGATTATAAGATTCCAGATTATGAACAGATGGTAGCGGAGATGGCTGATTGGATATTTAAGCACAAAGAACTTTATCCTCACTACAAATTATAAAATATGAAAAAGCTAAAATTGATGACTATCGTGGGGACTCGCCCCGAAATTATAAAGATGTCAGCAATCATAAAAAAGGCTGACATATATTTTGAACAGGTTCTCGTTCACACTGGTCAGAACTATGATTACACGCTCAACGAGGTGTTCTTCAAAGACCTTGGTCTTCGTGAGCCTGACTACTATCTTGGCGTTGTGGGTAAGAATATTGGAGAGACAATGGGCAATGTTATTTCCAAGGCTTACGACCTTATGGTTGAAGTGAAGCCGGATGCAGTCATTGTCCTCGGCGATACCAACTCCTGCTTGTCAATCATTGCAGCAAAGAGGCTTAAGATTCCTATCTTCCACATGGAAGCTGGAAATCGTTGTAAAGATGAGAATCTTCCAGAAGAGGTTATTCGAAGAATTGTGGACGTGACTTCAGATGTCAATCTTTGCTATTCTGAGCACGCTCGCCGATACATCCTACAGAGTGGTGTTAAGCCAGAGTACACTTACGTTGTAGGTTCACCTATGGCAGAAGTACTTCGTGAGGTACTCCCTCAGATTGAGGCTAGCACCATCCTCGATGAACTCGGACTCCAGAAGGGCAAGTACATCCTCCTCTCAGCACATCGTGAGGAGAACATCGATATAGAAGCCAACTTCATGTCCCTCATGCATGCAGTCAACGAGATGGCACGCACCTATGACATGCCAGTCCTCTACAGCTGCCACCCACGTTCAGAGAAGATGATCGAGAAGAGAGGCTTCAAGTTCGATGAGCGCGTCATCCAGCACAAGCCTCTTGGCTTCTTCGACTACAACAAACTCCAGCAGAACGCCTTCTGTGTCGTTTCCGACTCAGGTACCGTTCCTGAAGAAGGCGCTTTCTTCCACTTCCCAGCAGTTTCTGTCCGCACCTCTACCGAACGTCCTGAGGCTATGGATAAGGGAGTCTTCACTATCGGCTCTATCACCGCCGAGGCTGTATGTCAGGCAGTAGCCCTCGCCACCGAGATGCACGCCAATGGCGATGATCCATATCCAGTACCAGCTTATACAGATGAGAACGTATCTACCAAGGTCGTTAAGCTTATCCAGTCTTATGTAGGTATCATCAATAAGATGGTTTGGAGGAAAGAGTAAACTTAAGGTAGGCGTGCGCACAGGTGTTAACAGTGGTTCGATACCACCGCACGCTTCAAATAACGTAGAACATCATAAACAATGATAATAGACAAACAACTACTTGATTATCTTTCTACTCAGGCGAAGGCAAACCCTCGCTTGCGTCAGAACTATGATCTTCGTACATCTTCAGAGGACAACTCACAGCGAATGCTCAATGCCCTGGAGTTGGGTACAATACTCCCTGTCCACCGCCACACTAATACCACCGAGACTCTCGTGATAGTCAGAGGCAAGCTTCGTGAAGACTTCTACAACGACAATGGAGAAGTAACTGAAATCATCATACTCGAAGCCGGTGGAGAAGTGCCAATGCTCCAGATACTTGTTGCCAGTGGCATTCCCTTGAAGTGTTCGAAGAAGGAACAATCATCTTCGAGGCGAAGGATGGGGCGTATGAACCCATTATTATAGATGACATATTAAACTTATAATATGAAAAGTAGTAAAGCTTATTTCTGGGGTATACTATCACGGTTCGCGCCACAAGGTGTCTATCTTATTACAACCATGATCCTGGCACGTTATTTAACTCCAGATGATTTTGGAATGATAGGTGTCCTTTCTGTTATATTTTTGGTAGCTAATATATTACTAGATTCAGGACTTGGAGGCAGTTTAATTCAAGAAAAGGAGATAAAGGACATAGATTGCTCAACCATCTGTATCTTTAATATATCTATTGCGTCCATCATATATGTGATTCTTTATTTGTTCTCTTCACGACTTGAATCTTTTTTTGCCATAGAAGGATTAGCCGGTATAGTAAAAACCATAAGTTTAGTCTTTCCGATAACCGCATTTGGAATCGTCCCTAGTGCTATATTGAAAAGGGAACTAAAGTTTAAACAAATATTCATTAGTACCCTAATAGGTGTAATATTAGCATCTATAATTTCTATCCTTGCAGCGGTTAGCGATTTTGGAGCATACTCTTTGGTTATATATCAGATAGTTGTTAATGCCATCATAGTGATTGGGAATACCTATTTTTCAAAATTCAAGATAACCTTCGCTTTCTCAATTAATAGCCTTAGGCATCTTCTTCCATTTGGAGTATGGACAAGTTTGGTTACGATAATTGATACTGTCTACGAAAATTTAATGACAATGCTTACTGGTAAATACTTAAATGTACAACAAGCCGGTTATCTATATCAAGCAAAACGATTAGAAGAAACGATGTCTACTTCATTTGCAATGGCTGTGGGTATTGTAGCATTCCCAGTACTTACGCGGCTTAAAGAAGATTTGAGAAGTTTTAGAGAAGAAGCTAACAGGACATTCGCAATAATAGTATTGTGTATATTCCCTTTGTTAATGACAGTAGCTCTTTTTTCTAAGGGAATTCTGATATTACTATTTGGAGGCCAATGGGAACCAGCATCCTTTTATTTGAAAATTCTTATGTTTTGTGGGCTCTTCATATTAATGGATCAATTGTGTGTAAGTTTTATCAAATCATTAGGTAAAGTCCGTCAGTTGACCACAATTACCATTATAAAGAGGAGCATTGGAATCATTTTACTATTCACTACTTTGATATACAAACCGGAGTCATTGATATATGCTTATCTTATAAGTACCATAGTTGCTTTTATAATCAATATGGCTTCATATATTAAAATGTCAGAAACGTCATTTGGAAGAATTGCTTTAATTATGGTGAAGGCAATCATCCCTTCATTACTCTATTATTGTATATGTTCTTTAGTAATGACAAATTACAATTTCTTGCATGCTATTGTCGTCTCAATTTTATTCCTTGTAGCGTATTATTTCGTATACATGAAAATGATAGGATATAATATGATTAACATTGTTAAAGGTTTTATGCATAGTTAGTGATGAAAATACTTGTATTTATATTAATTGTAGCAATTGCACTTGTATTAGTGTATTTTGAACAATACTGGAAGTTTCTATTACTACCATTATTCGTGGTATTGATTTCTTTAGGAAGAAAAGAAAAACGTTGGTATAATCCGTTTTTCCTTCTACTAGTGTCTTTATCTTCCTTTTTGCTATATTCCTACGACATGGCTCCTATTCTTTTGCAAGATTTGGAGCCTACAACAATTGCATTAATCATTCTTTGTTTTACAGCACTTATATTTGGTTTTGTATGCGTTAAAAAACACTATGTTCAGCCAGTTCAATCATATGGTTATATTGAGAATTTTTGGGTAGTTTTCATCATTGGATTAATCCCCACTGCCCTATCTTACATATTATATGGAAACATACTTGATATGACAGGAGAAGACATGTTGGATACCAAAGCAAAATACAGTATACCAATGATAGGGCAGCTAGCGTATTTTCTTCCGGCATCAATTATTGTCGCTTGTAAGAAAAATAGTACCCCTTTGATTTTGCTGTCATTGGGAATCAGTTTATTAGCGGCGTTAATGACTGTCACCAAAACAGCGATGTTGATGGCTCTTATCTTCTTTGTAATTGGACTATCACATTTCCAACCAGATATTCTAAATTCCAAATATACCAAGTTAGTTAAAAAATATTCTGTAATCTGGATTCCAGCCCTAATTTGTTATATGTTCATGTTCAATAATTCCATTAGGCATGATGCTAGTTCAGCATCATCCATGGAATACGTTGAAAAGAGCGGATCTCGGTTAGTTAATAACACTACAGATTTTGGCGAAGGGATGTTTCTAAACTATTTATATTTTTGCTCACCTTGGGGGAATTTGGAATATAATATTATGAATAACTCCAATAGGGGATATGGGGCTAATACATTCTCTCAATTTGGGAAGAAAATTGGCATGAATGTCGAGACTGTGGAGAAGATACAGCCTTCATTCCTAAATACTCATTCTTTTATAACCGACTTTTATTTGGACTTTGGTTATTTTGGGGCAATTATCGCCTCTTTTTTTCTTGGCATGATAATTTATTTTTTCTACTGCAAGTTCGGCAAGTCTGATGACCCATTATTGTTAGCTCATTATGCGCTCATATCCTTTGCTACCATAATGTTGTTTTTTAGCAACCATTTTACAAATGGATATTTGTTAAATTACCTTATCACATTTGGTGGATACTATTTGGTCTTTCATAATTTTAAACAGAATCGACAATGGACTTGATTACAGTGATTATTCCGACTTATGGCATTCCTAGATATTTGGAGAAATCAGTAAATAGTGTGCTAAATCAGACATACTCGGAACTGGAGCTAATTATAGTTGATGACAATAACCCTGATACAGAGGCTCGAAAACAGACAGAGGACATTGTCCAGAGAATTATCTCCTTGGATGGACGAGTCAAATATATTAAACATGAGTATAATAAAAATGGGGCTGTAGCACGCAATACGGGATTTGCCGTTGCTAAGGGGAAGTATGTTTCGTTACTGGATAGTGACGATGAGTATATGCCAGATAGACTAAAGAAATGTTATGATGCAATGGAATGTGCGTCAAGCTCAATAGCTGGAGTATACACTGGGTGTGAATTTAGGCGTAGAGGTTCTGTTTATTATAAACATATGGATGTACAAGAAGGCAATTTCTTGATAGAGACACTTGCATGTACATTCATGTTCTGTACGGGTAGCAACATCTTTGTTCGCAAGAGTGTAGTGGATGAACTCAATGGTTTTGATGGTGCATTCTTTCGTCATCAAGACTATGAGTTTTTGGTTCGTGTGTTCGAGAAATACTCGCTTATCGCCATACCGGAAGTGCTTGTCATCAAGAACAACGAGAACTTCAATCTACCCAACTTGGAGAAGCAGGTTGCCATTAAGAAGCAGTATCTGGATAAATTCAAGTACATAATAGACACACTACCCGAGAAGGATGTGAACTACATCATGCATGGCAACTACATCAATGTTGCTGAAAATGCCATGGGACAAAACAACTTCAAGGTGGCGAATGAGTTTTACGGCAAAGCTTCACAATATGGCGGCTTGTCTGCTCGCGAATGGTTCCGCAGAATAGTGTTCCCCATCTATAATATCGTTAAACGCAAATGAATGATCTGAAATACCGCTTGTATGGTTTTGCGCACCATACAACCAAGAAACTACTCGGACGTGATAATCTGTCGGTAGGCAAGATCCTCGCATCTGCTTCCGTCAAGATGGGAGCCGATAAAGAATGTGCTACTCATCTTTGGGAAGTGTTTATAGCTAAGTCTGTTATCCCCATTGGTCAAGACCATGAAGGTACCCTATATGCAGGCTACATTGCTGAAACTCAGGAGTGGTGTCTGCCAAGTTGGATATGGACCAATGCTGGGACTGTAAGAGCGTATTGCGCTATCATGCGTTTGTCAGAGGCAAAGGCTCTTGCCGATAAACTTGCCGCACAACAACAGAAATGTGGTGGTTGGATTGTCCGTAATGATTACGACAAGCAAGGTGCCATTCCTATGCTCGCTCCAAACGATTCTGCCTATATGGCCAACAATGCCTTTGTGGAATTGTATCTGGCAACCAAGGAACAGAAATATCTGAATATTGCATGCAAGTGTGCAGATTGGATCATTGAGACAGCTCGCCCTGATGGAATTGTCTATACTGGTTACAATATGCGTGATGAGAAGTGGAATAAGAGTTGTGTGATTGTCGATACAGGCTTCACGGGTGGACTCTTCTCTCGTCTCTATGAAATCACAAAGGAGGAGAAGTATCTTGACTTCTTGAAGCGTTTCGTAGAGAAATACATAGAGCTCTTCTACACTCCTTGTAATCACGGTTTCTGCACAAGTATAGACAAGAACGACCGCCAGCAAGGTGGTATGTTTGGCAGAGGACAGGCATGGGCATTGGAGGGACTGATTCCAGCTTATAAGGTGTTGAAGGAAGAAAAGGTGAAAGCGGTTATCGATGACACTATCAATAATCTGATTCGGGTGCAATGCAAGAATGGCGGATGGGCTTATAATCTGACAAAGCCTCTTATGGGAGAAGATTGTAAGGCAGTAAGCGTGATTGCCAAAGATATGATGGATTGGTATGTCATCAGCAATGATGAGCGTATTCGTCAGAGTGCTGAGAAAGCGCTCGATTGGTGCCGTAAGCATACAGCTATCGAGGATGAAGCAAAGGGTGGTATCTTCTCATTCTGTATGGAGGGAGCTATCGTGCAGAACCTCTATACCTCATGTGCATTCGTGTATGCATCAGCATACGCCATCGAGCTTGAACAAATGTTGAAACAATGAACAATATAATTATACTGACAAAGAAACTGCAGGAAGGTGAGAAGTTGCGCATGTCTCTCAAGAAGTTTGATGAGACCATGGTGGCACTTCCTTGCTTGACCAAGGAGGATGTACTCAATGGGCAAGCCAAGGGTTGCGAGTATATCTTCTCCACTTGGTTCATGCCTGAGTTTACTGAGGATGAGGTGGCGAAATGCCTTCCCAACCTCAAAGCCATATATTATGCAGCAGGTACGGTAAAGTACTTCGCAGAACCATTCTTGAAAAGAGTTGTTCGTGTATTTACAGCGGCCAGTGCCAATGGCATCCCTGTGGCAGAATTTGCAGCATCACAGATAGTACTTGCAAACAAAGGATATTTTCAGGCTCAAAGAAGCTATAAGTGGCCTATCTGGCATAGAGGTTACTTCAAAGCTCGTGGGTATGCAGATCGCAAGTATGGCAACTATGGTGCAAAGGTCGGACTTTTAGGTTGTGGTGCTATCGGTAGCAAGGTGGTAGAACTGCTAAAACCTTACAAGATTGATGTGTGCGTGTATGATCCTTATCTCTCTGACGAAAGAGCTTCAACTCTGGGAGTGATGAAAGTCAGCCTTGAAGAGATGTTCAAAACTTGCGATGTGGTTAGCAATCATCTGCCTGATATTCCTGAAACTAGAGGCATAATCAATTATGACCTTCTGTCATCCATGAAGCCTACCGCAACCCTCATCAATACTGGTCGTGGAGCACAGGTTGATGAGAAAGCTTTGAATAAGGTGCTTCGTCAGCATAAGGATATGTGCGCTTTGCTTGATGTATCTTCACACGAGCCACTTTGTCCATGGTCGCCTCTCTATTGGCGAAAGAATTGTTTCCTGACTCCTCATATTGCAGGTAGCCTCTCGAATGAGGTGGAGCGAATGGTGGAGTATATGGTACAGGCATATCGTGACACTTTGGATGGTAGGCAGAATCCTTGTGAAACTACACTTGAAATAATAGCAAAACAAAGTACGCATTGATATGATAAACAAGATATTGAACCGCCTGAAAAAGGAGTGGAGAAAGACTCCTTTGGGCAGAACAAAGAAGAATGACAATCCGATACGATGGGGTGTCATAGGCTTAGGCTATATGGCCGAAACATTTTCTTGTGCTATTGATGGCAACAAGGATGGAGTGGTATATGCTGTGGCTTCACGCTCTCTGGATAAGGCAAAGGCTTTTGCAAAGAACCATGGTGGATGCAACGCATACGGCAGTTATGAGGAGATGGTGAATGACGAAAGTCTGAAGTTGGATGTCATATACATCGCAACTCCTGTCAAGTACCACTATGCACATGTGAAACTTTGTCTGGAAGCTGGCAAGAATGTGCTTTGCGAGAAGCCTATCACCAGCACTCTTGAGCAGTTCGAGGAACTGACAAAGATTGCCAAAGAACATAACTGCTTTTTCATGGAAGGCATGTGGATGAAGTGTTTGCCATCGTTCCATAAGGCATGTCACTGGATTAATGATGGAAAGATTGGAGATGTGGAACTTGTAAAGGTGGACTTCTACAAACGTGAGCATATTCGTGAGGGTCATGCCATCTATAATGCTCAGGAAGGTGGTGGTGTACTTCGTGACTTTGGTGTGTATGCCATGGCGTTTATGGAGCATTTCCTTGGCGGCTATCCTGAAGAGTTGACTGGCAAGAGTCGTGTGTCTTCCCATGGTATTGATGCCGATTGGCAGATTTCTGCAAAGAAGGGTAATGTGCAAGCATTCGTTAATCTCTCATCAAACTTTGGTGCTTTAAGCAAGGCTGCTGTAATCGGCAAGAAGGGCTTTGTAGAATGGAACTCTCAGTTCAATCGCACAAATACCGTTACGCTCTATGATGCGAATGGCATGCAGGTGGAAACCTTTACTGCCAATTACGAATTCGAAGGTTTTGAGCATGAAGTGAACGAGGTGCAGAGGTGTATTCAAGAGAAACTTATGAGAAGCCCTATTGTTACTATAGAAGGAACATACAATACAATGAAAATAATAGACCAGCTATTTCACTAATATATGCTTAAAAGGTTATTAACTACAGTCGTATTAATTATATCGGTAATATCTTATGCTGAAGCAAGACGATTCTCACGCATAGTGACTCCACAAATGTTTGGTGCTATTGCTGATGGCAATCATGATGATACAGATGCGATTAATTTAGCCCTTAAAAACTCAAGAAAAGCATATTTATCCAAAGGGGTTTATAAGACATCTTCTTCAATAATTGTCCCATCAAACACAGAAATGTGGGGCGATGGAGAAGAAAGCCGTATTGTTAATATGCAGAAATATGGATTTGGGAAAACGGTTGTAATATGTGGAATTATGGATTCAGGTTTGCTTCCTGGAAGCCCGAATGTTTTAACAAAACTTAAAGCTTCAATTTCTACCGATCGGAAGTATATTAACATAGAAGATGCTGATGCCTTCTCACTTAGCAAGGGAGACTACATTCTTCTTACAAGTGGTAAGGTTGGTACTCACAACCCTAAATTCTCATATGTCGTAAAAGCAAAACGAATAAAAAGAGAGAAAATTAAGGTAGAACCTTCAATTCCATACCTTGATTTTGATACTATCCTTGAAGTTGCGAGCCTATCTTCTATTCAACCTGTTAAAACAGAATGGGGAGTCGATGCTTATCTTGCTGATGATGTATGCATTCATGATATCTCTATTGAACAATCTGTAGATGAAGGGTCTGGAATGTATTTTCTTATGCTTTCCTGTATTAATTCAAAGTTCTATAATCTTAACTTAAAAGGTAACACATGCATAGGTTCGAACTTCACGGTAAGATGCATTTTTAAAAATATAACCTGTAGCTTTGATGGCGGTGCTGTTGATACTCCGGAGTATTGCATCGAAACAATATTCGACAATTTGAATGGTAAACGATATGGGATAAGAGGAAATGTAATAGGCTTTACAATACTTCATGGGTACGCGTCAATTATCAGAAATTGCAGTATTGACTTTGGAGGAATAGGAAAAGTCGGAGTTGCCGAGCAAATAAACCCAATAATTAAGAATAACACGTTTGAAAATCTTTCAAGCCAAGGGGCATGTGTCCAATTACTTCTTATGGCGGAACGATTGTTCAAGACAATAGAATAACTTCCAGTTCTCTCTATCCAATTATTGGACCTATTTCAACAAAAGATTCCATAAAAGGTAACTGTTTCGTTTCCAAATAAAAACATGGTGGGTGGGTTCCAATTCGACTGAAATACTGCAAGACAACTCTGTAGAAATTGAATAAATGAAAACAAAAGAAATACTATTAGGTATAATTGATAAACTTATCTTCAAATCGGAGTCTTGGATACAAAAAGAAGATAACGGCTTATATAGCTTCATAGACCCAAATGATGGAGAAGAGATTTCATCTCACTATGGAGCAACACATGCAGCTGCCGCCTTTATCATCTGGGGAAAGCGGACAAGTAATGATGAATTATATAATAAAGGTGTAAGTTTGCTTGACAGCATCTTGAATCGATGGAATAAGAGCAAAACACTTCCAGCATTCCACTTCGATTTCAATAACCTTGCGCTTTGTTTGGTGGAAGATCTTGTTGATGGCGAGATGGCAGCAAGGATTCGCGAAACGGTAATCAATACCTCTGACAGCAGTCACAACACCATCAACTGGCTCCCTATGCGATGGGAGGTCAATAAGAAGCGTATTGAATGGGCAAATGATAATAAGTACTCAACAGTAATTGCTCATTGCAAAGAGACTATTGCCAAGGCAACTAATGCAGATGGTGGAGTGGAAGATCGTTTGCCTCATGGCATGAGTTTTAATCTTCAGTATGATTTAGCTACTGTTGCTGTACTGCAATATCTTAGCGTTCAAGGAGAAAAAATGGATATAGGCAAGGAGCTGGGATTCCTCCTAAATGCCATTGCTCCAGATGGCGATATTAACTACCTGGGCAGAGGCACCAACCAGATCTTTGCATGGGGGCTATGGGTATATCTGCTTGCATCATCCGGTCAGGAAGATGCCCTTGAAGGTGCTCTAGGTTATCTTTATCCTCGCTTAGGCAAGATGCTCGACAATCATTCTATGATGCTGAACAATTGGGATGGCAAAGAGAAATACTTATGGTGGGACTATCATTATGCATCTGTCTATACAGCTCATTGCTTGCTTTGGTTAGTATTGGCTTTGCGAGATTATGGCAAATCACCTATTGTGCCGGTCGTTCCTACATCTACAGAAACAGGATTGCATATCCATCGCTCCGAAGATTTCTATGTCAGTTGGTTTGATGGCCGCTCTGAATATCTTGCAGAAAAGGGACCTGCTATTGCATGTATATGGTCTAAGAAACAAGGTGTGATTTGCAAAGGTACTTTTGCCCCTTGGCAAGGACCATTCGGCAATAAGTACATTTATGAGGATGTTGTCCTGAAGAACTATTGCGGATTGCTATCAATAAAGCGCAATAAGGATTGGAGCAAGAATAGATACGTACATAAACTGCTTCCATCTATGGAAACTGAGCCTTCACTTGAACTGAGCCCCCTCTTCTGTCCGATTTCTGTTTGTGAGAAGGATGGTAAAATAGAAATCAGATGGGAGAATAATGTCAGTGACGAAATTATTCTAAATGTTCCTGCTGCCTCAGAGGACATTTCATTTGCACTCTATGCAGATGGCAAGAAGGTAAGTGCGTATTGCGTGGAGAGCATCAAGAACCAATATGGATGGGTGTATCTTCATCAGACACATACCTTGAAATGTAACACGCTTAAAATGGTTGTTGGATAATGTGGGTGCTGACTATCCCTATCATCCTTTGGGTTCTTGCGATATCGTCAATTGGACTCCTGATTTTTCGCAAGTGGAAATGGGCCGTTATTTGTTTTGTGAGTTGTCTCGCAATCAACTGGTGGACAGGAACCATTCCCCTCAACTTATTCCATTATGCCAATACTGATGACAGAGATCTTCGAGTTGCTGCCTATAACATCGACTGCTTAGGATGGGGAGAGAAGCATGAAGGATGGGAAGAAGAGTTAGTCACATTTATTGAAGAAACGGATGCCGACATTCTCTTCCTCTCGGAGTTTCAGTATCATAATTTTGGTGGTTATACCCACCTATTAGATACCATCACTACAACAAAGTTTTTCAGGCAAGTGGTTGACGTGAAGTACGGAAGAAAGGATGTAGTTTATAGCAAATACCCTATTTCGGATTTCCATCGTATTGACATCAATCCAAAGTTCTGTAAGTCAGATTCGCTCTACAAAGAGATAACGGTTGATTATTATCAGAGACTCCTACCAATGATTTATCAAATGAAGGTAAACGTGAGGGGCAAGGATGTTCAGGTGGTTTGTTGTCATTTGGCTTCTAATGAGTTCAATGTTGCTAAGAAGATGATGAAGGAGAAAGGGATTGGAGGATTCTGGAACAACCTGAGCAAGGGATACATCTATCGTGAGGTTGAAGCAAAATCTATTGTTGATGCACTCGATAAATCCATGCCTACTATCCTGATTGGTGACCTGAACGACATCAATGGTTCCCCCACCTTGAACATACTGAAAAATGCTGGCTTGCAAGATGCGTGGTGGCAAACTGGTACAGGTTATGGACACACGTATTATAAACAAGGACTATATTTCAGATTGGATCATGTGATGGTTTCAAAAGATATGGAAGTGGCAAATGTGGCAATTCAAAAGTGTAAGGCTTCAGACCATTATCCAATAGTTGTAGATTTAAAATTGTTAAGATTTATAGCTACCAACAATGATACATAGCAGGAAAGAACTTTTATGGACAATTAAGATTGATTCGAAGTGTTACCCTACAGTAACAAGTGGCTTCTTCAATAAATGGTTGCATATTTTAGCAAGTACACCCAATAGTACCCAGTACAGCCTTTGGAAATATGTGAAGTGTCTAAGATATTGTGAATACTATTACAATAACAGCATTGTATTTGATAAATCCATAAGCGGTTTCATTTTTTCAATTGCCTATGTGTATAGTATATCCAAACTGAGAAGACTCGCATATAAAACAGGCATTCAAATACCACCCAACGTATTTGGCGAAGGGTTACAAATATATCATTTCGGTTCAATTGTGGTTAATCAATTGGCTAAAGTAGGCAAGAATGCCGTGATATATCCAGGAGTTGTAATAGGATCTAAGGGTGATAAATATCCGGTTATCGGAGATAACTGTTTTATAGGTGCTGGTTCCAAAATCCTGGGCGGTGTTACGATAGGCAATAATGTCGTGAGTTTAACATTAAATTGTATAATTAATCCATAGTTCTTATTGTAATAAGTTGGGGAACAATTAAATATCCCCGCTTTTTCCCTTGTATATTCAAATT
>ERZ1034865.387-NODE-387-length-28697-cov-772.177257_pt1 | contig 28697 bp, 44 predicted proteins | sample MGYA00520632_ERZ1034865 | MGnify/ENA primary metagenome ERZ1034865 (study PRJEB33766, sample SAMN09781738) | gut metagenome | biome: gut microbiome | host: Homo sapiens | place: Madagascar | study: EMG produced TPA metagenomics assembly of the PRJNA485056 data...
GCTGTTCAATCTACTTGTTGTTTACGAGAGCAGAAATACGCTCCACATTAGACTGCAAATCATTCCAATACTGTTCACCAAAACGTGGCCTCTCTCGCTTCAAATCAGCCTCTCTGAGCTGCTATATCTCTGTAGTTAACTAATTATACCTTCCCTTAGAGATCTAGTCTGAAATAACAGCATTACTAGCTCTATTCATCTTTCCTTGTTCCCTATCAAGGAGCGCACTGTGCATTATAGCATCTTTTACTTGTACGGTGTTCTTGATATCATTAACAGCATGATATATATTCATTGCTACCATAGGATGCATACCGCCCATAGCAAAACCACCTCGCCAGTTTGATAGCATCTCCATATCGTTGTAAAGTTCAGATTCGCCAAGGCCGAACATACCTTTATAGAAGTCTGACACCTCTTTGCTATAAGCCATATCCTGGAACGCAAGACTAAGTAAGTCAGCTGATCCGTACCCATATGTCTTAGCAAACTCTTCAGCAGCATTAGCATTCAACTGCTGTACAATTTCTTCATTACCCTCAGACGCCCTGTCTATTAATCCTCTTTTAACTGTGTTAATTCCGTATTTTTTGAGCATCTTTAAAACAGTCATTGTGTTAGGATTATTTACAGCCGCCCTTAATAGTTTCCTTTTAAGAGTCTTGGCTCCAACCATTGTAGCTAGAGCTTCAGCCTTCTTGGATATAGCCTCTCCAGCCATTACGCCAGCATCTTTAAGAGCCTGTGGCATGACTTCTTTTGCAAGCCCCTTTACTCCCCTAGCAACTTCTCCTGCGGCGGCACCAACTCCAGCACCAACATAGTGTCCAAGAACACCGCCGCCAAGAACATCCATTGTCGTAGAGCCAATCTTTGCACCAGTTTTACCAGCTGAACTTGTAAGAGAATTAATATACTGTCCAGCCTGTGCAAATTTGCTTTCAACAGCACCGTTTAATCCGGCGAGAGCGTAGTCTGTTCCTATTACCAATCTACCGACTTTACTTGTAGCAAGTTTAGCGCCAAGCTTAGTTGTTGGAAGTTTATATACGGCTTGTCTATATAGATTCGAAAGGCTATTACCGGGCTATACATACGATATAACGTTTTGAACAACTTCTGTACCCATTGTTCTAGCGTTATCTACCATGAATTGCTATTCAAGACCTTTTGTTGTGCCGAGCTTAGCTTTAGATAAACGTGGATCATTACTCTTTGTAACACCCATTAGGTAATCGCCGAGAATTCTTTCTTTTCCTTGCTATGTATTAATGTTATATCTATCCTCGGCATCTTTCTTAGACATACCATTCTGCATTGCAAATTTTACAGACTACTTTTGTAGATCTTTATATGATGCGGAAATACCTTGTGCTTTACCAAACATTTCCTATGCTTCATATTTGTTAAGATTCTGCTGATAGTTCTATGTCCATCTCTAAGCAATTTCAGCGTAGTTCTCATCTTCTGCACCCTGTAAATTAAATGGAAGTGCAGCCGCATTTGCTGCATTGTACAATGCAAAACCAGCTTCTGGGTGTCCTGCCGCACCTAAAGCAAAAGAACCAACAGTACCAGCAGTTGTAATAAGGTTACCAATATTTCCTGTGTCTGAAGACCAAGAAGAACCCATCTGTTGAGGCAAATTCCACAACCAATAATCTGGTGTTAAGAGATCGTCGTTAGCGTGTATATTTGCAAGATTCTCAGCATGCTTACTAACGTTCCAAAACTTCTTCCACTTAGACGCTCTACGCATCTAATCATCAAGAGTTTCTTTGTAATCTTTAAGATCTTGCTAACGCTTAGCTTTAAATTGATTAGCTTCAATCTCCTTTTGATCCAAGCTCATTCCCTAATGAGCCTTTTCAAATCTATTTGACAGCTATTTGTTGTAATTATCAAGCCAATCTCTAGCCATCTACTCTTTAGATCTACCTGTGCCGTCAAACATATCATTTGTGGCAGCAAACGCCTTAGTCACAGCAGCCTAAAACCCTTCCCACATAGATGTGTGATCTTTCATCCATGTAGCCTTGTATGCATCAGCGAGCTCATTTAAATCTTTATCTTGTAGCTAATCATATGTTGATAAGATTTCTTTACCAAGCAAATATGTATCCTTCCATGCGTCTCCTTTAACCTAAGCTCTAGGATTAGCTTTAAGGTAATTCCATTGGTCTTCTTTTGATTTAAGATCTCTCTTAAGTCGCTCCCTTTTTGACCATGCATCAGCTTTTGCCTAGTCTGTCTAAGCTAAAGCGATTTTACCTTTTGTGCTTTCAATTCCAAGATCGCTAGACTGATTTGAAAACAAACCAATTCTCTAGCCAATCTTCCACAACGTGAATTGAAAACTATCTTTTCCAAGTTCGTTTATGCCACCAATATCAGAGCCAACAGAATTTTTATAGATATCAGTCTTTTTAAAGTCTTCAAACAGCTTATCTTCCTCAAGCTATGTTCGCTTCTCTTTCTCTGCGTCAGAAAGCATGCCTTCTGAGTCATCTTGAGCATCGATCTTTTGTCTGTTTGACTGATATTGTTTCTTGTACAAGCTGTCAATATGTTTATTCCAGTCATATTCAGCTATAGTATCTTTCTATCTCTGAATAGATCTTTGACTAGGCTTATACCAATCTCCATGCGGCATTATATCAGACTCTAATCTAGAACCAGATTGTCTTGATATATAACTTGGTACATTAGCCTAAGTCCTTTTATTAGGAACGGATTGGCGCTGATTTGGCAGTGTTATACCAAATCTTTTAGCCTATCCTCTAAAATAGTCCTCTGCTGGGGACTTAAGTAAATTGTAATTTGCCATAATTTAATTATTAATCATTTGGTTTTTGCTGATTCTCCGTATTTGATGGAGAGCCCTTATGTGTCTCGTTAACAGGGAGCCAGAATTCTGTAACACCACTCTATTTACGCAATGTTTCGTCCGTCTGATCGCTAGTATTATCAAGTTTACATCTTACATAATACTTTCCTGTCTTTTCATTATATGTAAGATTACCTATTACTGTAGCATTAACCTATCTTCCTTTCATATTAGATTTCCATGGAGGTACAGTTTCGCCATTAGATTTAAACCCTCCACGTTTTACTGGATGCGCATCTCCGATTTTAAATGTAACAACAGTTTGGTATTCGTTGTTGTTCTTAACTCGTCTTACCTGTACTCCTGGATCAGAAAAAGCAACGCCATTTTTCTAATAATCGTCTGTAGTACCAAGTCCAGCAGACTAACCAGGCTTATTGTACGCTACATCGAATATTGTCCAAAGATTCTTTGACTTACCACCTCTACCGGATCTAGACGAACTTGAAGAAATCTATATACTAGGGTTGTTTGCGCGCCTTACATCATCTTCGTATTTATAGTCTATAATTGCTTTTTGACTAGCGAGATCTCTAGCAGATTTCTTTGCATCAAGTTGATCTGCAAGTGCATTCTGATAATTAAGTAAAGAATATTTATTTGGATCCCAAGCTATAGTTCTTTTTCCTTCCCATAACTATGCAACAGTATTCTATAATTGCTACTTAACCTAATCATCTGTAGGATTATATACACCAGCTTGCTAAAGTTGTTGTTTAGCTTTATCATAATAATACTCACCAGCAGATGTAGACATTACAGAAGGTATAGATTTACCTGCTGTGTCGGCAATCATCTGATCTGTTATTCCTGTATAATCATTAAGAGGGTTATATTTGTAACCCATTGATTCAACTTGCTACTATGTAAGATTACTTGGCTTTAATACGCTATAAGGTATTTTTGTAAGCTCTTCAAGAGTGTCCATTTTTGTAGGGGCAAGCTGGTTCCAACTTTGAGTATACGGATCAAACTTATTATAATCTAATCCCTATTTCTGCATCTACCAATCAAGCTAATCCTGTGTAAGCTTACCATCTGCAACCATTGCTGCAGCAGCTTTCTAATAAGTCTTCATATTATCAGCGTCAGCTTTCCATTTAGAGATCTTATCATAAGGACGCTCTCTGATAATTTTAGCTATATAAGCTCGTCCTTCAGCAGACCTAATAGGATCTATGCCGTTTTTATATAAATAATCCATAGCTTTATTTACAGCTCCTTTTGTGGCGTCATAATAAGCTTTGTTTAAATTGTAACTAGGGCTATATATATCTCCAAATTCTTTAGCAAAATCTTTCTGTTCTTGCATAGCCTAATTGTATTGTTCTCTTGCAGCACTGATGTACTATGACATCATACTACTATCCAGTAGGTCCAATATGGGCACCGCTACTGGCTCGTCATACATTCCTATCATTGTTTACTATACTATTTTAAACTCATACTCGGACCAAATAAAGGATTATAATCAAAATAAGATCCAGACCAATTTGGTTTAAACAAGCCATTTGCTCCAAATCCTCCAGTAAGATCGCTTGTAAACGAAACTTTCTAATATGGTGCTCCAAATTTTGCTGCTTGTATTGCTTCTTGCTATTTACCCCAATTTCTTGTATCTTCTGCCATTTTTGCTACTTTGTCAGTATCAACATACCAGTACTTTTGCTTATTTGGTCCCATGTCGGTTATTTTATAATTGCCATATTTTAAGTTCATATGCGGATAATTATTATACGGTACTTCTGCATGAATACTACTACTTCCTAACGCATTCGGATTATAACCAGAAAAGTTTATATTATTGGTAATATTTCTTGTATTATTATACAATGATGATTGATTCTGAGTCTTTTGTGGTTGTGCTGTATTATTGCTTGTGCTTAATGCAGGAGTATAATTTCCGCCATATAACGCCTTAAGTGCTGCTTCTTTGTTATTAACATCCTGTTGATACATATCAAGGATATCGCCATATTGTTTATTTTTAATACGTTGCTACAGCCATTTCTATCCAAGTGCCCCGATATTTGCTAAATGCGTCTCTATGCCTTTAGTTTTTGCTCCATGCGCTCTATTGTAAGCTTCCCATCCATATTGTGCAGCAGCTTGTCTTCTAGCAGCATCTTGATTGCCTTCTTGTAATGCAGCATCAGCCCACTGTGATCTATATTGATTATTTTGCAACTATGTAGCATTTAATATATCTGCAGCTTGTTTTGCATTACCTAAAGCTAACGCTATTCTTGCAGCCTATCTCTATCCACCTGTATATCCACCATTCTACTACATTCTATAGTAAGCTGCGCGCTCTTTGCTATCGAGTGTTCTAAGCTAATTATACGGATCTACTCTAAGTCTATTTAAAGCATCTAAAGCTATTGGGCCATATTTATTAGCTGCATATATATTAGGCATAATTGGTTGCTCATTCATCCAATGCCTTAGCATTTTCCTTTCTAAGATAGTAGGAGCTAAATATCCAAGGTCTATAGTAGAGTTAGACACCTTACCAGGTCCAGATGTGATGTATCTGCTATACCAACTAGATTTTCCTTTATCGTATTTATTCATAGACTCTGCGTAATTCTCAATATCGTGTTGTTTTTGCTATCTATCTGTTATAAGCTTAAGATTCTGCAAGATAGGCTATTTGGCTTGGTCTATTTGCTATTGTTGTAATTGCTAAGTTTGTTTAGATAAAGAGCTCATATTTCTATTAGCTTTACTAGCTTTATTTTCTATCTAATTGTACATCTATAATTTTGCTGTAAGAGGAGCTGCTTGATCAGAAAATTTAATTCCGTTAGACCAATCTATATCATTACCAGCTATCACGTTCTAATCTCCTTCTTTTACAGAACTTGGCTAATTATCAACGCCTTTATATCCCTTTGTTATCAATGTACCTGTACCATTATTATAGTCTATTATTGACTCTCCTTTTCCAACAAGACTATTTACTGGTCCAAGGCGATAACCACTAGGAGTCCATACTTTTTTCATTTCCTTTTATTATTAATTCGTTTTCTTAATCTTAAATCCTTTCCTCTGTTCGCATATAGTATATCATCTGTCGTGTCGTCATTATTAGCATAATAATTATTAATAAGACCCTAGGAGTTAGCATAAGCTTTTTGTTGTGCATTTATAAGGCTATTCTATTTTATAGCATTTCTATTTATTCTGCCTTGCCTTATAGCGGCTCTTCTTCCTCCGAATATACCTAATATATTGCCAAGAACTCCTCCGGCTATTGCTCCTATAGGTCCTCCTACTAAAAAACCAGCAGCAGAACCTTTTAACCCCATACTTACTGCATTCTTTACTCCAGTACTTTTTACATCACTATAAGATTTTGCTGTATCAATATTGTTTTGAGTAGTATACCCAATTCCATTTATAGTTCTTTCTGTAGTACCAGCTTCATTCATCATCTAATTATCATTATGATGATATTTATATATTCCTACTGCATTTGAAGTTATATCAAATATATCCCCTGCTAATTTACCATATTTGCCAGGAATTACTCTTGATATAATTCCACCGTAATTTCTTATATCATTTGATGTGGAATCTGTAAATTTATCGCTTTGTGAAAATGCATCTCCTAAAGCATTCGCGCCACTATACACACCTTCATTAATAAGCCCTTTTGGAATTTTAAACCCAGAATTAGACAACTTAGGTAACTTCATATTTGATACCTCTTTGTTCAAATTTTCGTAAGAGTCATTCTTAAATTTGAAAGAAGAATCATTTACATTATTTTTGGCAAAATAATTCTTAACCATTAAATTAGAGCCAACACCACCATTGTCTTTTACTCCGTTGCTAATTGAATTAAACGCAGTATTGGAATCAAACCCGGAATTAAATCTTGGAATATTATTTATTCTTTTTCTATCTTTTAACTACATGATTCTCTAAATTTTGTAATAATATACTGTATTGATATGTTTGTATTTGGCTTAGAGTTATTTATTTCACACAACAAATATTTACCCCTTAACCTATTTCCGTACTCCATATTTCCGTTATCAAACCTAGGTATGGCATATCTATAATTATGTTCTCTTTGTGTAATATTTCCTTCCAAAGATCCTTTAGAACTCTATGTCTCCGTTGACCACTAATACATGTGCTTATCATTATCAAAATAATAATTTCCTTGTATACTATATTCGTCACAAGGAGTAACTATTTCTTGATTATCAAAAACCTTTGTTGTTATTGCATTTTTATTTACAGCATACTTAATGTATGAATTGCAATAATTATTTCTCCATGTTGTAGAATATTGATTATATGCATCCCATTGCGCTATATACGTGTTTCCGTTATTCGTTTCAGTTAGATACATTCCATTATCAAACTATACAGCAGAATCAAATGGTATAGTATATATAGATTGGAAACATCCTCCAATTTCGCTATAAGAAACTGATTGTTTTTCATTTAGCACATTGCATATTACTTCGTCATTTTTTATATCATAAGCCAATATAGGATTATGACTATTTGATACGTATTTGTATAGCAAATTCTAAATATTGCATTGCTTCCCAAGACTTATCAGCGTTTTACCTTGCAACATTTTTATTTCATCATTATGATCATCGAACCAATATAACGAATTTTTTGTTTTTGTATAACAGAACTATTCTTTATGCATTCCAGACTCTGTATCCAAATAATCATATCTTGATAATACTCCTCCTGAACCCAATATAAGTTCACTACCATTATTGTCGTTTACCAAAGATCTATCATTAACAGATAATATTCCAGTAGCAAACTACTGCCAAAATACAAGAATGTTATCATAATAGCTTAATCCTGTTATCTAACCATATCTGCTATCTACATCAAGATAATTTGAACTCTAAAATTTAGTCCACGAATCTATATGTTCATCAGATTCTTTTAATAGAGAATACATACATCTATTATCTACGGATTTATTAAAATCATCTTCGTTATTATAATCGAAAGAAGAATGTACTTTAGATTGGTCTTCTGAAGAATAAGCTGTATTAAACACGTATTCTGGGTCCGTCTAAGAATATAACCCTTCTACATCTGAAGGCTATACCTATAATAATGATGCGCCTTTATCGCCTGAATTTTTACTAAACTCAAATCCGTACGACAATCTACAGTTTATAGTAGACTCTAATGGAATTGCGTACCCAAGCATCATTGAAGGAGACCTATAGTCCTATATATCTCTATCTTTTTCACCGTCTACACTTTTTGTAAAATATGTTATAGATTTATGCATTGACGTGTAATCTAATACGGATATATATACATCTCCATCAAATACTGAATTCCATACATCTTGCGTATTAAAATATTGTCCACAAGAATAATATGTACTAGATGATATTGAATTTACTGATTGACCACCATATGGAGTAACTGTTTTTCTTATATTACATATAGAAGTTCCTACTATACTATTTATGTATATATCGTTGTATGTACTGCGTTTTGAAGTTGATATTAATTCATTATTTCCATTATTTTGAAAATACTTTTTAGCACCTATTTCAAAACCTATATTTAGATTATTGTCTAATTGCAATAAAGCACATCTTCCACCAGTGCTATAAGGTATTCTACCTATTTTTTGCTTATCAGAAGCACCAAAAATTTGATCAAACAAACCGTTATGCTGACTAGGGTCCTTTAATGATATATCTGGATCGTTTACTCCATTTACCATTCCAAAGCATATTGTATATGGATCGTCTCCAATATTTCCTCCTTTGTCAAGCTTTATACCGTTCATTCCATAAAATACTGCATTACAATATTGATATTGTCCAACAGAATCTATATGATTTAAATATTCGAGCTACGGCCACCATCTACCATTATCTTTTGTTTGAGAATTTGAACCTTTTTCTTGAAACGTGTATTTTATTATTTCATCCCATTTTAGATCTGTTGCTATAGATATACTTTTTATATCTGCAGTATTGAAATATTGATTTATTTGTTTACCTGATAATACAAGGCTATCATCTTTTGGCTATTCCTGATTAAATTCCCTACAAAGTAACGTGTCTCCCTACTCGTATAATTTTATATAAGCAAATACATCGAGGTCTATACCATTCGTTTTTTCGCTAGAATTAGTATATATAGAATTATTGTAAAAACCAGGACTTCTCATAGTCCATTTTTTATCTCCAGCGTTTGCTTTATAGTATATAGAACGTATAAAAGGCACGTTCATCTTTATCCAGAATTTCTGAGTACTGTAATTTTTAAATACAATTCTATTATCTGACTAGTTTAACACAAATTTCCATTCTGGATTATCTTCCAATATATAATTTGTATTTCCTATAGATGGCTTTAAGAAACATCTTTTTACATTAAATAATGGGCCATAATAATCTTTTACTTCATCTTCTGTATGTATAGGTCCACTAAATGAACCGCCACCAGAACCAGATGTTCCACCTGGCATAAATTCATTACCAAACCAGCCACCTGATTTGCTTTGTGCACTGCATCCAAATATATATCTAAGCTATTCTAGTCTAAAATCTTTATTTTTAAACACGGTTTTCATAGATTCTGGCTAATAGCAAATTTCTGGAGACACAAACTAGAATATATTGTTATTTTCTATATTAGACTAGCATACCTTTGCTGCAATTATATAAGAATCGTTTTTATTACCTCCACTTGGATTATAATTATCAGTAAAATACTAAAAGTCAGAACCTTGTACAACTGTAGCTGTAGTTAACATTCCTGTTGGAAAATACGTATTATCTTGCGCTCTTTGTGTTGCAGGACACCTATACTCTACTATAGGCTTACTTATTACACCCTAAGACACAGTCGCTATATCCTAAAAACTTCTTTTACATCTTACTATTTCATAACCAGTACATCCTTCTGGTAAGTTTGATACTTTAAATGCTATACCCAAATTTCTTGCAGCTAAATCATAACATTCATTTCCTACTTTATAATGAGATATAAATGTATAAAAGTATTTATCATATAAATTTGGCGTTCTTATATCAGCTATCCATTTTACAGGACTAGCAAATCCGGATTTATCGTACAATATTATTCCATATCTATACAATTCGTTTCTTCTAAGAGACCTTGTTATCCATTCGTTAGAAATTCTTCCAGGTTCATTAGATGTTGTTAATCCAGAATCTATTAATCCATTATCTTTGTGTATGAAATAGCATTTGTTATTATCTTTTTCTATTTTTTTGCAATTAAGTATATTCCATAATGTCCCTATTTCTTTTCCATAATTAGCAGAGCTTGAATCTATACAAGCGTTCGATATTATAAATCTCCAAGAAACATTAGTTCCAGTTCCGCCATAATAATACTATTTATCATATACACAACTTTGTTCTATATCTGGCTATTTATTTATGTCGTTATATTCATTATATGCTTCTCTGCAAATTAAATTCTAAGATTTTGATATTTTTTCAAGATCATTAAATGAATACGTCTCTTCATAAACCCCAGTGTAAGATTTTAATATTATGCCTCCATTTTTATTTTGCCTAAACGCCCTAGCATCCCAATTTTTAAATTTATCGGAATCTATTAACGTCTAGGTCTATTTTATATTTGCAGCAAATAATATGTCGTCTTTAGACTCAATAGCTTTTGGTATGATATGTATACCAGACATGCTATTATATTCTTCTATTGATATTGTATCAACTGGGTCTTTTCCAACGTCATTGAATATAAATTCATCGGATTTGTTAGGATAAAACGTTGAATCATATATTATCTCTATTGTTGGAATTTGCCCATTCTACTAAGTAGTTATTCTGTATATTTTAATCCTGTCAAATATACTATAATCATTATTGTTTTCTATTCGTATTTGTATTCCACAGTTTGTATCTTTGTCAAACTATTGGCCGCTTATTTGCATTATGTCGTCTTTTTGGCTTTCACCAAAATTAACTACTGGTATACTTTGACAAGATGGCGATATGTCAGTAGATACGCCATAATTATTATATAACTAATACGAATATCTTACTAATGCAGGCTTTAATCTACCAGATATATATTTAAAAAATTTTGGTTTGCTAAATATAACCTTTGGATACGATGATATTGTATCTAAATCAATATTGCTATCATATACACCATGAGCCAAATTTAATACACATATAGGATTATATCCAGTAGCCATATAAAGTTTTACATTTCTTTTTGACTCATATTTAAACGATATAGATATTTTGTTAGGCCAATCTTTTTTATTAGATGGCCAGTTTATTAATTTTGATCTAAAAATTGTTTTTAAATCATTAATCTATCCAACTTTACTATCTCCATCATTACCAGATCCTATTTTATTTGTAAATGTAGCAACACATATTTCAGGATAATCATTTGTCTCTGATATATATATAATTACACCATACTCTCTAATAGATCCAGACGCTAATATTCTTTCTACATTATCGCTTATAACAGAATCTAACTAAGTTATTCCATTTATTGGTTTTATTGACCCCTTAAAATTTGAATCATTATTACTACCATACGACAATACTCTTATATTCTTTGCCTCTAAATAGCTTGAATCTTTTATATTGCTTATAGAAGAATCGCTATCCATTCCAGTAGAAAAGCTATTTATCTAATAATTATTTTCAGTAACCATAGTAGTAATCGTTAAAATTTAATTGTCTATTTCCTACATTTTTAAAGAAATTATCATCAGAACTCCAATCTGGAATAAGCTTAGTCCATTCATTTTTTATATCTGACATTTCATTTTCATTAGGCATCATGGCTTCTGCGTACGCTTGATTTCTATAAAAATTCCATTGCTGTTGTATATAGAAATAAGTATTTTGATTAAACCTTACTTTTCCGCCTAATTTTCCTTTAAGAAATTTTGGAAAACTTAATTTCATCATTACATACCAATATATAGCTTCTTGATATGACGCTAAATCTGGTATAAGCGGATACCCTCTTTCGTCTGTAGCTATTGCTTTATATGATAATTTTATAAATCCGTGATCTCTATTTAATACAATCCACCCTGGTTTAATCCAATATGATGGTTTCTCTTTATTATTAAATATAAAGTCTAAAACCTTTGAGCTGTAATTTATGCCTAATAACTATGATCTATGAGTTGGTATTTTTTCTGCTTTAAAATCACAGCAATCATTATGTTTTATATCGTTGTTTATAAAATTAATATCATTAAATGTAGATTCGTCTTTCTTTGCATGTATCCAATTTGTTTTTCCGTCTTGAGAATACGCTACCGATATCAACTATTCAAGATCATCAGGTATTGGTATTTGGTGATCATGTATTTCAAATACCGGAACACAATCTACACCAGATTCTCTTTTGATATACTAAGTAGGAGCTCCTATCTTTTCTACAGCTTCAAATATCCATTCCCTTATATCAGTAATACGTATATTCTTTTCAGACTAATCACAATCTGCTAATATTTTCGCTATAACAGATTCACATTTTGTATATTTGTATATCATCTATATTTATATAATCGTGTTTATTAAATATTAATTGCGCAAGTTTACGTTTGTTCTACCTAACTAACTACAACTGATATTTATATCTATCTGGGAATGTCTGTGGTAACTTTGACCAAAAAAGTCTAAATTTATATCCATTTGAATGTTCGTTCAAATAATATATTGGCTTTCCTTCTTCTTTACTAGATTTGTAATCCTTTGATAGAGATTTAGATGTATATGACTTTGGTTTATATTTAGCTATACAAATGCTTCCTAAACCATAAGGCATTTTAAACATCTTAGAATCTTCAAAAATACAGTCTATTACATAATTATTAAAACTATCTAAAATGCGCTTAAAACGAGAATAAGAAACGTCAGTATTACTAAACGTCTTATACATATCTGCTATTGTATAGCTTTTTTTATTTTTCCTTATCTTGAGGACCATTTGGCTTTACGCTTGCTAATGTTGAGTTATTACTATCATCACTTGGCATTTTTAACATAAATCCTAATTCATTTCTCATTATTGCTAATTTGATATCCGGTATCATCCATCCAGGAATATTTATCTAATCCTCATCATCAGCATACTATAATGGATCTGAAATGCAGTCTACGTATATATAATCTATTTTGTCTATGCCGTCGCCTTGTATATATATATATCCATTATCAAACCAGCATGTAGGTTCTGCGTATGTGTATCTTCTAAAGTTGTGATAGTGCCTTCTCATTTTATGCATATATTGTATAACACATCCGGAAATATCATGCACACTAATTATATCATCTGGACTACCTTCTATTGTATGAACTACATCTTTAGTCCTTTTAATTATATTATGGCATTTACTTGCTGGATCACATGCGCAAAGCTTTGCCTCTGGGTCGTATATAAGCTGTATTGGGCCAATTGTAGAAGAAAGGGTTTCGTCTGGTTCGTCATCATCGCCATCCTATTCATCTTTTTCATTTTCTTTTTTAGCAAAATAAGCTTTATACTACAATATCCAAGATGCTATTTGGTCTCTAGATAAGTCTTCACTCTCGCTTATATTATTATTTCGTACAATTAACAGTATATCGTCTATTAAAGTACGTAGTGAAAACATATTCATATTGATTCTATTATTCTTATACTATCTTCTTTAATAAGATCATTAGTATTATGTATTTTGTACTTATACTTTACTACTTTCTTCCAATCGAATGTAAATAATCTTTTAAAAAAGCTTTTCTTGTTTTTATATTCTTTATGTTTGTAAATATATAGGTATTGGGTATTATCTAATTTTATTCTTATAGCAACACTATCTTTTCCTATATTATAATATACTTTAGTAAGATTATTATATTGTATACTATCATTATAAGTTGAATCTTTTAATATTGTTATAATATTACCCCCTACCCCCTTACTCTAAGTAACGTCTAATAACTGCTTTTGAGTTGCCGCCATAGAGATTTCCTTCGTTTTTATATTATTTTTTCTTGCTATTGAATCTATCTTTTTTATAAGTTTATCATTATTGTCTTTTAGTTTACTCATATCTAATTTTAAAACAGCAGAAGCCTACTAAGAATCATTAATGATATCCTAATAGGCCTCTATATTGTTATTAGCTATTTTAAGCTCCTCTGAGAGCCTCTAAGCTTTATTATGATAAATTATACCACAAGATAAAGACAAGGCCAACAGAAGCCCTAGAAATGAGTTAAGCAGCGTTTTTGTATTCTTCTTTATCCAAGCAAGAAGATTCTTTATCGACATTATTGCTGTTAACATATTCTTTTTCTAATAAATAGTTTTTCAACTCACCAAATTTTCCTTGGATATATATAGATACGCCATATATACTTGCAGAATAAACTAATGTCTATGCTACAAATCCAAGAACACCACTTGATATTTCACCTTGCTGTAAATACTACAACCATGTTAATGCCTATCCGCTAAGAAATGCGAGACATGCAGTAGTATATTGTATTTTTTCTTTCCAGCTTTCTTTTATATTTTTAATCATTTTATCTCAATCGTTACCTTACCTTTTGAACAGGCCTATTTTATTATAGGATAAAATTTGTTAATGGTAGCTTTTGAGTTAAGGACCTTTCCAACCTATTTGTTTTCTCCTAGTAATAGACAGCCTTCTGTGTCCTTACTAGAATTTCCTGCATGTACGCGTATTCCTTCAAAAGACGGAACATTCATTAACTAAGGTGTATATTTTTTAAATCTAGGTGAATACGTCCACTTAATCTCGTATTTTCCATAAGGAATAGCTGTCCCTCCATATACCTTTTTCTCTCCATTATCGAATTTTCCATTCTTATTGAGATCTCTTACAGTATCTTCTAGTGTATCGCAGAAATACTCGCCATCTATATATAGCTTTCCTATAGTATATGTAGGTTTTAAAGCTATTCTTTTTACTACTATTTCCATATTAAATATATCGTTAATATTCTTAAAACCTCTCCAATAACACCTCCTGCTATGCCAAATGAAAAGTCTTTCCAATCCCATCTATCGCCATATGATTTATCTTTATATTCTGTAGCAAGATTAGCGCCTAATGCAAATCCTATTCCAGAAGCATATGATCCAACAAGAGATATTAGGAAATGTTTATATCTATCACTATTTAAAAAGTCTTTAATTATATTCATTAAGTATTAGGGTCTTGCACCTCAATTAAATTTAACTTTTTTAAAATCATTATTAACAGTCTCTAAACAGAATTATTTTTTAGCATAGCTTTTTCTTCATCTGTAAATTCTGTTATATCTGTAGCATGGTCTGGCTCAGCAAATAAATTTGCGAATACTTTGAATCCTTCTCCTTCTGTAAGTCTTACAGAGTTGCTAGAACTAGTTTTTAATCTAATATCTTTTCCTTTAGTAGAAGATATCTGATCTCCCCAGCATTTTATTTCGTTCTTTTTTATCTACAAAGGAATACTTTGTACACCAAGATCGTCGGTAAAGAATTGTATTTTATCCGCATCTTTATTTGGTAAATTTGTTAAATCTCCACTATGATCTATATAAAAATATTTTTCTTTTTGACCATCTTTTCTATTATTTATAGAAAACTAGTATTCGTTAATATTTACGTTTGTTCCAGCGTAGCGGCCAAGAACAGCATTAGCCTTATCATTTGATTGCGTAAGCTATATATTAGTTCCGTTAAGCTATATATTTGATGTAGAAGGTTTATAGTTTTGTGTGATGTTTATATTTCCGGTTCTAGCGAGTGCTATTGCACTAGCTTTGGTTTCGTTTACGCCACGGCCCAAATTAATACTTCCAGTATCATTTGGAATAATTATATACATGTTGCCTTGTTTGAACCCGCCAAAAGAATTTGCACTCTTTGTGCTATCTATTTCTATATATCCATCATTTGCAAAGTCATTAGAAATTGCAATTCCATCTGGTCTATTTCCAACGATTACATCATAATCATTCGTTGTAGTCCATGCGCTATTATCGCAATGACAAAACTATATAGCATTAACAAAGTTTGTTGTTAAAATTTTCTTTGCATAATTATCAATTCCGAAAATGTAATCAATTTTAGCTTTGTCGTCATTACTCATTAAACCATTTGCTGACGTTGTTACTACATCTGTATTTGCTTTTTTATTCAGCGCCTCACTTATGATTTTATTTTGCACTGGATTTGTGCTAGCTGCATTCAAACTATCATCTACGATTATTCTTGTTGCACCATCTTCTATACCATCAAGTTTATACTTATCTTCGCCAGACATAAGACCATTTTTATAATATATCCAGTTAATTGGAGGTTTGGAATTTCTGTCCGATAAAGGACCTTCAAACGGACTTGCCGAAGCTACTGGTATTTCTGTTTCTTTAGAACTACCGTCTGCCATATCCAATACAACCTTGCATCCATCTTCCTCTGTTTGTAACGTTTTAAGCGTAATAATGCCTTCGCTTTTCTTTGCGTACTCTTTTAAGTCAAATGTAGGCACAAAGTCACCAAGTTTTTCCCATTTGCTAGCATCATACTGCCCATTAACATCACCTGTATAAAGATACTCATCATAAGTATCTTGCTCACCTTCCTTAGTGTTCTTGATAAGGTAGATATGCTTCTTGATGTTATTTGTAGGTAGTTCTTGTACTGCTTCAAAGAATGTTGTATCAAGATTGCCTAACTGAGTAAGAGGCAAAAAGCCTTTGTTATCCAACGACGCAATACCATTAGGCGTTCCTTTTGTTGCTTCCAACTCACCAACCTTTCTCTCTATCTGGTTCTTCACTCCTTGCAACACTCGAAGGAGACCAGACTTATCTAAATAATTTGCCATATTTGTTTTATCCTATTACAGTTTGAAATACTTGTTGAAATAATCCGTCGATGTCAGAGTCAGTCATAGCAAGACCAACAGAACCATCATTGACAAGAAAGCCTATGTTAGTGCTGTCGTGAGTTTTAAACCCTTTTGCTTCTACATTTCCATAAAAATTAGAATCTCTCCATATAGTTGCCCACTGACCAACAGGTACACCATTGTCTTCATCATCATTAGCTCCTATTGTTACTTCATTATTTAAGAGATTAATGAAGACAGGCGAATCACTATCAGAACTGATTTCAGAAACATCTTTTATACTATTACCACCCATTTTAAGGGGTGAGCTCATACTGTTATTCCCATCAAGTCTCAGGTACTCATTTTTCAACCTCTTCCACACATCATCAGCAAGTTTGTCTGTAGTTATAGACTTGTCTTTTATATTGGACTCTCCTATAGTGTAGTTTCCAGATAAAAACTTTTTGTTTATTTCATATTGGCGAATATTTGATACTCCGTCATATATCTATTCAGCATTTGCTACAACGCCTTCTGTAGAAGCGCTTACTATTCTACCAAATACTACAATATCCTCCTTTTTGGGTTTAATCATTTCTGCCATAACTATCCAAATTTAACATTTATAGAAATATTATCAACTTTTGCTACAGGGTTTGAAGATGCATAATAATACAAACCTTCTTCTCCACCAGATGTTGGATTGGTGATTGGAATAAGAAACGAATTTGCATACACAGATTCTATAGGTGTTTTTGATACAACCCATAAGTATGTACCATCTGTATTGTTACTAACATTTGTTGGTATAGATAAGTCTGATACTTCTGTAAGTTTATTTAAATCTACATTTCCAGCTCCAATCTTTGTATATGACTCTTGATCACTAGATTCAAATGAATCATCTGTTCTGTCAAATCCTTTATCATCACTCTCGTCTGTTGTATCATATGGTCTTACATCTAAGAAACCAATATAACCTTGATATTTACTAAGATCCGAACCTGTGATAACTGTTACATCGCCCAAAGAGTAGTCTGCGTTTTCAGTAATTTCTATTACATCTTTATACTCAAATGTGCTTGTTTTAATCTATTTTTCACCCCATCCTGGTACATAAGACTCTACAATAACAACAAGTTTATATACTCCAACTATTTGGTCTTTTGCTGGGAAATATACGCTTATCGTGTTACTATCTGGATCAATATACGATTCTGCCAAATATTTTGTCTTGTCATGTTTAATTAGTTTTGGGTTAATCCTCTCTAGATCTCTAGCACAAACAAACTCTTTAAAATATTTATTTCTTGGCAATACATGATATGAAGGCTTTCCGCATACATTTAAAAGATATTTATCACACGCGCATTCGCACACGTTATTAAATTGTGTTGTATTAACAAGGTAACATCTCAACGTTCTTATATTCCTTCTCGAAAATTCTATATTACCAGGAATTGATATATTTATCTTTACGTCATTACCTATTTTTATTTGTTCCATATCTTAAAACAAAAAAGCCAGGTTGGGACAAATCCCAATCCCGGCTAGTTATAGTATTAAATTTAATTAGTCAACTACTGGCTGAGCTATTTGATCAGCTTGTGTAGCAATTGTGCCTGAAACAGCTTGTAACTGAGCCAAAACGGCAGTCTGTGCCTTAGTATCAGCTATACCATTATTTGTAATATACAATTCAACAGTCTGCTTTGTCTTACGATGCAAATCATCTGCTGTACGATACATATTTTCAAACTCAATTGTGATACCGTTGTATTGAGCATTAATATCGGTAACCATCTTTGGCTGAGGATCAAACCAGCAGCAACGATGCAATACACCACTGTAATCAAATGCAGCGCGCTCACGATCGCGAACAAGCTTAGCACTTGAAGCATTAGTTGTACCCTCTGTCTTCTTAATAGTAGCACCAACTTCATACTTATTGTTAGAAGCCCAACCTGGAGCTTTTGAATTTGAGTAATACAAATTTACATCAAAACGAACTTTGCCATATACATTTTCTGTTACAGCCTGTTCGTCATCATCGTACTCCATTGCCTCAAGAGTGAGAGTAGTAGCGGTCTTTGTAACATTTACACGCTGTCTCTTAGGGGCAATCATGATATCATTAAATAAGCCGTCAATAATATCCTTAACAGTATCACCAGGCTTTGTAACATAACTATAAGACTCAGTCCACTTGCGATAACGAGTAGGCATATCCTTATAAGTTACGCGCAAAGTAATAGTACAACCGCCTTCTGCAAAAAGTGAAGCTGTAGCTGTCTTATCAAAACCAGTAAAGTCTACAACAACCTTATCTTCTACGTCGTCTTTATAGTTAACCTTTTTGATACTCTTAATATCATCAACATTGATAACGTTAGACCACTTTACAACAGGAATGTACTTGATAGAACCATCCTTGTGTCTAACTTGTGTTGAGTTTGATGTAATAACACCAATCTTAAATCTCTTTGTATTAGCTGAAAGTGTATATCCATCAGCTACATCAATATCGTTTACTACAATTGCACCAGCCTTAGCAGTTGCTAATTCCTTTGTAGCTTTCTCTTGCAAATCTGCCTTTACAGCAAGAGTCTAATTGTTCTTATTTGTAACAAGAACAGTATTTACATATGTAATCATATTTATTAATTTTTTCTACTCACCCTAAATAATAATACTGGACCTAACCAGCTGGGCTTTCCACGTTAAAATTATTCTTGAGTATTTACTTCGTTAGTAATCGTTTTATAGCGCTCATCTCCTTTATTCTCTAAATACATCTAAGCTGCTATTTTGATTATTTCAGACATTATAATGTCTTCAAAATCCGTATACTCATCAAACGGATTTTCTAATGTAATTTCTTTTGGGGTCCTTAAATACCCCAACGTATAACTAAATATCTTGTATTTCTTGTCAGTTAGTAATAGGCATCCTTTGTCTGTTCTAACTCTTAATGGTCTAGCTCTATGTAACCTGTAATGAAAATCAGTTAAGCTATTATTAACCCTATACATAAAACTGTCCTAAGTACACTCAAACATACAAGTATTCATTTTATGCTGGTCGTTATTATCAGATATAACGACGTCTTCATTTAATGAAAACAAGAAATCTTTAGGATAGATAACCTTATAAGAATCATATGATGGCTCTTCAATTATTTTAAACATATCCTTTGATGTATATGTTTTTGTCGAATATAAACGTATTAAATCATTTCTGCGCTTTTCATTTTGCTCATATGATGTTCCATGTATTGGATCTCTATTAAATCTCAATTTAATAAACTTTCCAACACTTTGATTAAGCCAAAATAATGAGTCATCCGTAGATGGTTTGTCTACTAAGTTGTCTAATTTGTTGATTTCTCTTTCAAAATTTACAAGTATATCAACGTTCCTCATTTCTATTTTCTTGGTTTCTATTATTATTTAATTGTAATTTATATTTATAGTTCTATATATATAAATCCAATGCCCCCTAAACAAGTTCGTCAAAACATTCATACGGTAACTCACAATAACTATGCGTAGCACCAGCAGAGGTATCCTCGTCATTATATTTTATAACATTGAATGCATATGGGATACAATAATACACAAGATCAAGATATGTTATATTTGTGTACTTATCGTGTAATACCTATATTGTTGGATTATTAGCCCCTTTGTTATTTAATATTACAGCCGGTCTTCTTAATATATTATTATCATTATAATACGAATTTATAACATTCTCAACATCATCTTGTTTTATTAGTATATTTGCAGTAGAAGATTCATCCTATAGCTTGTCACTTTTATAGTTCTTATTTACTATGCTATTTGACCGTATATACATAAAATAGTCTTCTGGAAGCTAAAACACATCATTGTTTGAATTAAATATTTTTTTATTTCTTATTAAAGACTTTACAACATCAGATACTTTTTTAAATTGTCTTGTGTTGCTTTCTTGTTTGTCTTCTATAAGGTACATCTACTTAATATACTAAGTTTGAAATTCGCTAAGCATAGAATATATTGTATCAGTATCTATTTTTTCTGTTATTCCAAACTATGGGTTTATTTCTATAAGTCTTCTCTCGAATTCAATTCCGAGCTATCTTGTTTGTTCTACTGTCATGATTCAAAAGATCTTAAATTAACTTTTGTATTAAGTCTTGGCGATTCTACAGTATCAGATGCAAATATAATTGCTAAATTAATTAATTCTTCAGCTACAGAATCTGATAATTCAAACATAGTGTTACCAAAATCATATCTCTAACCATCTAGTGTAAACATATTTGGCTTCTTTATATAAGTAAATTCAACTGATGAACTTTTTGTATCATTAGAAGCTATATCATACCCATCAAACAAAACGTGGAATTCATTATCCTACATATATCCTACAGGTTGTTTAATCCAAGGTAAGTTTGTAGTAGTTGCCATGAATCCATATGCGTCGTGGTGAGATATAATATTTATATTTTGTTTAAAATGCTTTTTATTATCTATTGAACTTATTTTATTTGCTGTAAGAAGCTAACTTCCTACATAATGTAGCATGTCACTTGGTATCTTTGTTTTGTATTCATTTGATGCAGAACCATCTGAAACATTTAGCAATTTATAAGTGATTAATGGCTACAAATCTTCGATTGCCTTAACATCTCCTTCAAAAGCTTTATTTCTAGTATTGTTACCTGTAAATTTTTGAGCTATTAAAGCTAAATAGGCTTTATCTAATATTGCAGCAATCTCGTATTTTGTTAACGAAGGATATGACGAAGTAATATTTGCCTTGTCATATTCTATCATAAATTTAGTATAAATATCACTATGCGTCATAAATCGTTAATTACTTATTTTCGATTTGATTAATAATTGAAAGTTTTAGGTCTTGGTTTTTCTTTGCGTCTAAATAAGCAATACAATCATTAAGGGAATCAGCAAGCATCTCAGTACCATAATAATACTGTGTACGATCCTTCCTAATAATACCCTTTGCTATTGCCTCTTCAATTAAGAACTCTGTCTCCTTCGTCTTATTATTAACCCACTTAGTAAAGAAGTTCTGAGGCTATTTATCTACTAACGTAAATAATGTAGACTCTACAAGCTCATTTGACATAGTATCAGCCTTTACTCCAAATAATCTAAGACACTTACGCATCTCCTCAAGAGAAAGTTTACCAAATGCTATAATTGCATCTCTACGTACCTTATTAATCTTATTCTTCTCAATAGCTTCGGCCTGTCTATTAATTAACAAATAATCCTTACCAGCTGTAAGCTTATCAAGTGATGTAGCTACTCTCTTATGTCCCTCAAGGAACTTAATAATCATAGCCTAGCGTGGGAATGAGTCGTCGAGAATTGTGCTCTTAGAGCCAACCTTAACACAGAATGTATTCCAGAATGGGGAATTCTTAGCGAGATGGCCTTCTGGATAGCCAAGCTCCTTTTCAAATTTCTTTTCGTCCTCAGGTGTTAAACCTGTGTATATCGACCCAGATCTGGTAAAGTAAGGTGCAATGTAATCAAAGCAATGCTTGTACTTCAACAATCCAGCCCAGGGATTTTTCTTTCTGATTTTTAATTCAACTACCATAATTTTTCAATTAGTTGTTGCAATGCCAAGCTCCCACCCTATTTTGGGTGGGGTTGAACATTGTATATTATTTAATTAATTAGAGCTCTGCTGCTCTGTTCTCAACTGAGATAGACTCCTGGTCTTCAGCATCACAATACAAGATACCGCATGACAATGGGTTTCTCAACATGATACCCTCTTCACCAAGGAAGTGTACCTGGTAACCATCACGGCTGTTAGAACGCATAGTGTTGATGTTGTTTGCATAACCATTTGGCAATACAGAACCACCAGTGCACCACTGTACGAACTCACGACCCTTACGACATACCTTAACGATGTTAGCCTGACCATCACGACGACCAAGGTCAACGAACAAGAATGTGTAAGACATCAATGGCTTACCTGTCAATGGGTGAAGCTGACGGAACATCTCCATGTTATCGAACATAGCACAACGCTTAACTGTCAGCTCAATACCATTAGTCATAGTGTAAGTTGTGAACTGACCACCCAACTTCAAGTCCTGACCAGAACCTGTAATGAAGTGTGTATCAATCATATTGAAGCTAGCTGCCTTCTCCTTCAAGATACGGTCGAACTCACGGATACCCATCTCACCTGTCAAAGCAACGAACTTACGCTCGTTAGTACCGATAATGTTGTAGCAGAGATCGAACAAGTAATCCTCGAACAACTCTGTAGTCAGCTTTGTATAGTAACGTACGTTAGCTGGAGCAATCTGCTCGAACAAACCTGCAGAGATTGGAACGAAACGACCATTAGTACCCTTCAAATTGTAAGTACCATCTGCGTTACGGTTAGAGTGAGCGAACAGCAACTGCTTCTCCTCTCTCTTCTTCCACTCACGAAGAGCCTTCCAATACTGATAGTCAGACCACAAATAAGACTTCTTACCTGTCTCAGGATCAGTCAAAGCGATAGCCAATACTGTAGAATAAGCATCACCAGTGATATCATAAGTAAGACGCATAGTCATCAAGCTATTACGCATCTTAAATGGAGTCTGATAGTTGATGATATCTGCCTCGTCACTATACTCCTCGTATGCAGAACCAATACGGTCTACCTGGCGGCCTGGGAGCAAATACTCAGCAGGGATATAAGCTCCCTGGAAACCTTCTGCTACATAGCACTCATATACCCATGTGCTACCATCCTGATATGGAGCACCATTTACACGTACCTGGAAGTTTACGTTGTCAAATGCAAGAATTGCACCTGGACCGAACCACTTCTCTTCCAAACCAAGATAAATAGGGGTCTGATTAATACCAGGAGTAGCTGTATCAATATCAGCAGCATCAATCTCCTTACCATTCCACTTGGCATAGCGGATATTAACTGCATGATCAGCATCGATCATTACAGACCACTCATACTCTCTATTATCAATAGTCATGGTTGAACCAAGACCACCTGTTAACAAATCAATTGTAGTTGAAATACCATCATCCTTGGTACCAAATACCAAAGACAACAAACCAGCCACCTCATGTGGCTTTGTAAGCATCGCATTAGCGATCATATTCTCGTCTACCAAATCAGCAAAACGCTTACCACGGTAGAGCTGAAGATTATTTAATAAAGAACTTGTATTATTCATAATTAATTAATTATGCCAATTATAGGTATCTTGACGCAATATCCCATACTGGCGCTGTTTTTTCTTGCTGGACATTATATGATGAATGATTTTTTGATTGATGTCTCAGCATATTTCTAAGTTTACTTGCAGCAGATGTCTGACCATTACGCTAAGCTTCGCCAAGCAACGCATCTCCCTTCATTGTAAAATATGCAGATTCAATAAGATTATTAACAAGATTACCATTAAACTCTTTTTGATACTAAGTAAGACCATCAGCATCGGTTTTTGTTATATAGTCATACAAAGCCTTCTTGTCTTCTGCAGGGATTGATATACCTCTAATATTAGTAAGTCCACTAATTCCCTTTGTTAAATCTTCTGCAAATTGCGCAGCTTGCTATTGTTGTGCTTTCATTTGAGCTTCCTGTTGCTGAGCCATATATTCAGCCTATTGTGCTTCATAAGCTTTTAAATAGCCTACAGCATCAGTAGCCTCATCTTCTAGCATGTCAGCATCTTCATATCGCTCAATTTTGCGATTAATTTGTTCGTCGTTCATTCCTTGAAGTCTGTAATAATCACGAACAACTGCTTTCTAATTAGACTCGTCCTCAAGATCTACGTTGTCATATGACATAGATCTCTGCTGTGTTTGATAGAAATCCTCGAATCTACCGCCATTCTTAACATACTGATCAAGCTGAGCAATGCGGTCATCAGCATATTGTGGAGTAGAGTTCTATTCTACAACATCAGTGATATAACCAATAAGTTCATCTACATTCTTTGGTTTCTCATCTTCTGTTACACTCCAACCATTAGCTTCGGCGAATGCGTCAAAAAAGGCACCGATCTATTCTGCCTCATTAGGGTTTTGCTCATCAGTAGTATCATTTTCTACCTCTTCTTCACCCTATTCGTCTACTTGCTCTGTTGGATTGGACGTATTATTTACTACATTTTCTGGGACCTGTGTATCGTCATCATGAGCGTTAGGGTCCTCAGTATTTTTATTGTCTTTATTATCCTCAGTTGGCTGATCGCCATCTGGATTATCTAAATTGTCTATATCATCATTAGGCTCTCCGACATGACTATCTACCGTGTCAATATCGGTTACGCTTGAGCCACCTTCCTGGCCACCGAAACCTAATTGGTTTAAAGCGTCTTCAAATTGACCTAATGGATTTTTCTTTTTTCTTGCCATAATTTAAATTATAACTAAGTTAATATTTTTAATTGTTGTACGCTACACGGGAATCGAACCCGTGTAATGTTTAATGTTTCCAACTTGCTGCATTATGTGCAAAGTTTGCTTTCTTTCTCATAGCCGCACTATACTTACTTGGATTCCTTAAAACCTTATTTGCAAAGCTCTGGACACTCATACCATGCTATTTAGCTGCTTTAGTAAATGTACCACGCTTGGATTTCTTTATACGAATATCTTTACCAGAATTAAATTTTCTTTTATTTGTTGGTATTTCATTTCGCTTTACTATGCCAACACTTTCTCTAAATTGACTTTCTACTGGCGAAGCTGGATTGTATACAACATTCTTATAATGCCCATCAAATAACTATTCTCTAGACTATGCATTACTGAATGCACCTAACAGATCTTCCGGAATGTCTTTTGAATTTAAAATATCAACGTCATGTACCTATGATGTATATTTTGGCCTAAGAACATAATCCATAAACTAATAATCTTTTAGCCTTGGTCTATTATCTTTTGTAGCAGCTTCTAGTAAAGCCTATTCAAACTCACTACCATAGTCTCTAGGTTTTTCTAAAAGAAACCTTCCGGATTTTCTTGAATCTGCATTTTTCTACATTAATTCAAATGCTTCGCGAAGCTTCTGGTTAGTATTCTAATTAAATACCTAAATATTCTTTGTTGGGACTTTTATATTTTCTCCAAATGTAAAAGTATCAGAAGGTCTAGTGGACATAACATTTTTACCAAGTAAACTTTTACCAGGAAACCTAAGTATCGGTCTAGTACTCCAATCTCCTCCAACATTTGGAAGAACTGGATAATCTGTAGTAAAATTACTTATCAATGGACTTATGTCGCCAGATTCATAAGCAAACCTACTTTTTATTGGAGATACCGTTGTGTACTCCTAACTCATATCGGGTAAAACACTATATCTTCTATATAAGTCTGGAAACTATGCGTCAAATCCGTATTTTAATTTACCTCCAATATATCTAAGATACTGAGCGTTTGGATTGTCGCTAAAGTATATTTGTTTTGCAATATTTCTTATTTCTGGTAAAGATTTTCCTACTACCGGAACCATTCCTGCAGCTCCGTATGGATTACCTTCTGATAATTCCTTGGCTCCTCTTAGTGCAAAATACATATCAGCAGCAGGCTATGTTATTGGATGAAAAGCAAGCGCCGCCATTCCTCCATCTATTGCATCAGCCGCTTCGCCTTGCCATGTTTTCTAGTATTGTGCATTCTATATATCTTTCTTAGTCTAAAGATCAGACATATATTTTTCAAATGCAGCGTCACCCATATATTTTCTAAGATCCCTAAGTTCCTAATTGCGCTCTGCAGAATCTACTTTAGAAAGATCACGCTAATCAACATTTACTGATGGCAATCTTCTATTAACTCGTTCTCCAGTTTTTAGTATATCTTCTCCTGTGTACGGATCGTGTCCAACAATATCTCTAAGATAAACCATTCTAGCATCATCTCCAGTATCAAACTTAGGCAGCTTTAGTTTTCTTCTAAGCTACTTCTCGGCTATCTACTATTCTGCTTCAGCCTATGCTTTTCTTCTACGTTTAATCTTGCGAAAGAGCTTATGACGCTGATAGTCGCTTTGTTTTTGTAACTTTCTTTTTGGGCTTTCCATTACGCGTAATAGTTAAAAGTATCATTATTTTTATTTGGTTCGTATTGGGCCACTTCGTTAAACAGCCTAATCTTATTCTTATCTGAAATATTTTCAAGATAAGTTCCTTTAAATAATTTTCTATGAGAATTAATATATTTTTGGTTTATCACCTAGTTTGGCTTTAGCTTATTTTTGTATCTAAACTCCTATAATGCTCCATACAGTTCTCTAGCATTATCTATGCTCGAATTATTATGACCATCAACAACATTTGGTGTATTCTAATTAAATATAACCTTATCTATATATTTCTCTTGCTACCATGGATTAGAAGCATGTGTGAATTCATGTATTTTTACATCATCATCAGGGACGCCATTAAATGCTACATAATGTCCGCTACCATTAAATATATCTGGCTAAACATATACGCCCCTTTCTCCGTATTTAGGATGATACTCATTTCCTACATTAACTTTTGGAACGTTCATAGCATTTTCAACTTGAGAATATATAATTTTGTTAACTCTATTATCTGTAGGATTGCTGTCTTTAAAATAAGTTGCAGGATTCCATGGGTTCCAATAATGATTATATTTTACGCCCATTTGTCCTACTGGCTTAGATGTGTCTTTAGGATAATATTTTGAATATGCCCACGTTGTGGCTTCTGCATTCTTTTTGAGGATATTTTTTCTTGCTTTAAGCCAGTTGCGCATCCAATTTATTTGCTATTTATCTTCCGGTCTATTAGTTCCTTCATTTGAAACTTCATCTTTACCTTCGTCAAAATGTAGGTTATTACCTCTTCTCCACCAGAACTTCTAGCCATAAGCGTCTTTGCCAAAATTATTGGTAGGAAGTAAATTTAATACATTAGGAAGCGTAGGAGTTGTAATTTCTTCATACATTTTGTGATGCATAAGATTACGTGCGTCAATATTATTCTAGTTGATGGTTGGACCTAACAGTGTTCTAGGTATTGCTGCATTAATTGTCTAAGGCTATTTTATAGATGGCGTATTTTGTATTATTGGAGAATCCTACATATTCTATTCTGCTAACTATGCTGCTGTTGGTATAGGATGATAATATTTATTGTATATATTACTAGCGTACTTTTGCCTTTTACCAACTCCGCTTCCACCAGATCTTTCAAAATATATTTCCCATCCTTTCGCTGCATCCTATGCAGTTTTATATTTTTCTCCCCTAAACGCTTTACTTCTAGACAAAACTTCATTATACATTTTGTGTTTTATTTGTCTAGGTGTACCCATTGCCATATCTGATATAAAATTCATCTATGAATCTCTAGAGAAATCACCATATGCCTTCTTTATATAATCAGTAAGGTTTTTGTCTGTTTGAACCAATCCCCAATGAGTACCATTAGAAGCTCTATGATTAAACGAAGACTCCTATTGTATATTTCCTGCTATTCCGGCTGCAACAATTGGATCTACGCCTGCTTTCATCATGTGATTCCAATACGCCTATTGCGGACTAACAGATATCTAATTTCCTTTACCTCTATTATATTCAGCAAGGATACTTGTCACCTAATTATCTAATTTCTTTTGCTCTTCTTCAGAGGGTTCTTCCTGAGCCTATCGGCCCAGGTTGATTCCTCTAATATCCTTCCAGTAATCAGCGCCATTCTTCCACGCTTCATACTTCTATTGAAATGTCTTATTGTCGAACTTCATAATCAACGCTCTCCCGGAACTTTATTGGCTAATTGTGTCCTTGATTTAAGTTTCTCGCGCTCATAAGCAGCATCATCCTTAGCCTTCTACAGCTCTGTCTCATGCTTCATCTTATCCTTCTCAAGCTAAATCTTCTGATCTTCTA
>ERZ1034865.390-NODE-390-length-28626-cov-44.586854_pt1 | contig 28626 bp, 39 predicted proteins | sample MGYA00520632_ERZ1034865 | MGnify/ENA primary metagenome ERZ1034865 (study PRJEB33766, sample SAMN09781738) | gut metagenome | biome: gut microbiome | host: Homo sapiens | place: Madagascar | study: EMG produced TPA metagenomics assembly of the PRJNA485056 data...
CGTGACGAGGCATGAAGCTCACGCGCTACCCGGAGACCTACAACCCCATCCTCGAGTATTGGGACGCGATCCAGTCGGGACGCGAGACTGTCAGCCTGAAAGTACAGAAGACCTACCGGCACGTGGTGGAGCAGCTGGAAAACACAGATTCCGAGTTTTACTACTCGCCGCGCCGCGCCAACCACGTCCTCGAGTTTTTTGAGAACTACTGCCACCACTCCAAGGGCAAGGCGGGCGGACAACTCGTCAAGCTGGAATTGTGGGAAAAGGCGCTGCTGGCGACAATCTTTGGCTTTATCGACATCGAGGGAAACCGGCAGTACCGCGAGGCCATCCTCATCGTCGGCAAGAAAAACGGCAAGTCGCTGCTGGCATCCGGCGTCGGCCTGTATTTACAGACGGCGGACGGCGAGGCTGGCCCAGAGGTTTACGCCGTGGCAACCAAGCGAGACCAGGCAAAGATCATCTGGCAGGAAGCAAAGCGGATGGTCAAAAAGTCCCCGGCGCTCTGCCGCCGGATGCGCAGCCTGGTTGCTGAGCTGGACAGCGATTTCAACGACGGCGTTTTCAAACCGCTGGCCTCTGACAGCGACACACTTGACGGTCTCAATATCCACGGGGCCATGATGGATGAGATCCACCAGTGGAAGGGCGGGCGCGCCCTGTATGACATTATCGCCGACGGCGTGACGGCCCGTGAGCAGCCGCTGATCTTTATCACCTCCACCGCGGGCACCATCCGCGAGGACATCTACGACGAGAAATACGAAGAAGCTGAGCGAATCATCAACGGATACGAAGATCCGGACGGGTACTACGATCCGCGCCGGATCGCGTTTATTTACGAGCTCGACAAGCGCGGCGAGTGGACCGACCCGGGCTGCTGGAAAAAGGCAAATCCGGGGCTCGGGACGATCAAGAGCTACACGGCACTGAAAGAGCGGGTAGAGCGGGCAGAGAAAAACCAGGCCCTCGTCCGAAACCTCGTCTGCAAGGATTTCAACATCCGCGAAACGTCCTCCGAAGCCTGGCTCAATTTTGAGCAGCTAGACAATCGAGACACCTTCCAGCTCGACAAGGAAAACCGCCGCCTGATCTGGCAGCACCACATGGCGGACGGCAAGACGCAGGAGCGCGTGCTTTCCTACCCGCGCTACGGCATAGGCGGGGCCGACCTATCCAAGACCACCGACCTCACAGCGGGCAAGGTGATCTTCCAGGTGCCGGAGCTGCAGGACATCCTGTTTGTGCTCTCCATGTACTGGCTGCCGCAGGATCTCTTGGAGAAACGCGTAACGGAGGACAAGATCCCATACGACAAGTGGCACGAGCGCGGGCTGCTCCGATTGTCCGAGGGAAACAAGATCCGCTATGAGGACGTAAAAGCATGGTTCATCGAGGTACAGGAAGACCTCGATATTTTTATACCCTTTATCGGCTACGACGCATGGTCGGCATCTTACTGGACGGACAGCATGGCGGACTACTTTGGAGCAGAGGCCATGATCCCCGTGCATCAGGGCGTGAAAACGCTTTCAGAGCCGATGAAGCGCTGCGGGAACGATCTGGAGTCCAAGCGGATCGTCTACAACAACAACCCGATTGACAAGTGGTGCATGGCAAACACCGCCTACGACGAGGACAAAAACGGCAATATCCAGCCGCACAAAACGAGCAAGTCCACGCGCCGCATTGACGGAACGGCGGCCCTGCTCGATGCCTACACGATCTACGATCAGAAGCAGGCAGAATACACCAGTATGCTCTAGGAGTGAGACAATGGGATTTTTTAAAAACCTCCTGACGAATATCACGACCACCAAGCGCGTTTCGACCGTGCAGATGGTGCAGGAACGCGGGAATGGCTTTTACAGCTACAACGGCAAAATGTATCAGTCCGATATCGTCCGCGCCTGCATCCGGCCCAAGATCAAGGCCATCGGCAAGCTGACGGCAAAGCACATCCGGGAGACCATCACCGCCCAGACGCGGAAGATCGCCATAAACCCGGAGCCGTATATCCGGTTCCTGCTTGAGGAACCGAACCAGTACATGACAGGCCAGCTGCTGCAGGAGAAGCTGGCCGCGCAGCTGGTCCTCAACAACAACGCCTTCGCCGTGATCCTGCGGGACGAAAATGGCCTGCCGAACGCCATTTTTCCAGTCGCTGCTATGCAGGCAGATGCGGTCTATGACGCGGGCGGGAATTTGTATCTGAAATTTTACATGCAGAACGGCAGCGTACTGACGTTTGCCTACGACGATGTGATCCACCTGCGCGGGGATTTCTACGAGAACGACATCTTCGGCGACCCAATCGCCCCGGCCATCGTGCCGCTCATGGAGATCGTCACCACGACGGACCAGGGCATTGTAAAGGCCATCCGCAACAGCGCAGTCATCCGGTGGCTCTTGATGTTCGCCGCGTCCATGCGCCCGGAGGACGTGAAGCAGCGTGCGCAGGACTTCGCGGACAGTTTCCTGAACGTGACTAACGGAACGGGCGTTGCAGCAGTAGACGCAAAGGCAGAGGCGAAGCAGATTGACCCGAAGGATTACGTCCCGAACGCGGCCCAGATGGACAAAACCACGCAGCGCATTTATGCCCTGTTTAACACCAACCCACATATCGTCACGTCCATTGCGACGGAGGACGAACAGAGCGCGTATTTTGACGCCGAGATCGAGCCGGTGCTGAAGCAGCTCAGCGGCGAGTACACACGCAAGCTATTCTCCCGGCGCGAGCGCGGCTGCGGGAACCGCATCGTCTTCGAGGCCTCTGCGTGGGACTTCGCGTCGACATCGACAAAGCTCAATCTCTTGCAGCTGGTCGACCGAGGCGCGCTGACGCCGAACGAATGGCGGCGTGCGTTCAATCTTGCACCGGTAGACGGCGGAGACAAGCCGATCCGCAGGCTGGACACGCAGCCGGTAGACCGGAACACCACGCAGAAAGGAGATGAAACCACATGAAGATCAGCATTCGCGGGCCAATTGTGTCCAGCAACCAACACCGCTTTTATCAGTGGTACGGCATGGAGGCGACAAGCCCCAAATCCGTAGCAGACGCACTTGCAAAGGGAAACGGCGAGCGGGCCGAAGTTGAGATCAATTCCGGCGGCGGAGAGATCTTCGCCGCAAGCGAGATCTACACCGCCCTGCGCAGCTACGCAGGCGGCGTCCACATCCGCATTGTAGGCCTCGCAGCCTCGGCCGCGTCCATCATCGCCATGGCGGGAGAATCAGAAATGACGCCAACCGGCATGATGATGATCCACAACGTCCAGACAGAGGCCAGCGGCGATTACCGCCAGATGGAGCACACCGCAGGGACGCTGCGCGACGCAAATCACGCAATATCCTCGGCCTACGTCGCCAAAACCGGAAGGCCGGAGGCGGAGATTGCAGCCATGATGGACGCAGAAACATGGATCACAGCGGAGCGGGCCGTAGAACTTGGACTCGTTGACCGCGTGATGCAGCCGGACACCGGCCAGAAGCCGCTCGCGGCGGACTTCTACTCCGGAATGCTCAGCGAGGACGCGCTCAAACGCGCGGAAAACTTTTTAAAAGGTCAGGCCGCAGAGCCTGATTTTTTTATGCCCGAACGGGCGCAGGCAGAAGCAAAACTGAAATTTTTAAAACTCAAAGGAGAACTGAAATGACAAAGGAAATTTACAACATCCAGCGCCAGAAGCTCATGGACGACGCCCAGAAGCTGCTGGACGAAGGCAAGACCGCAGAGACGCAGGCCAAGATGAAAGAAGTCGAGGCCCTCGACGCAAAGTTTGAGGAGGAAGCCAAGATCCAGGCGAATCTCAACGCGCTTGCAGGGCAGAAGGTTGCGGCGCCGGCTGCGGCGGCACAGTCTGTCGACCTGTCCGGCGCGGAAAAGACTCCGGACGTACTCGACCGGTACGACACCGACGAGTACAAGCGGGCCTTTATGAACTACGTTTTGACCGGCAAGAAGATCCCGGCAGAGCTGACCAATGTGGACGCAAACACCAAGACCTCCGACGTCGGCGCGGCCATCCCGACCACGACGCTGCAGAAGATCTACGAGAAGATCGAAGCGACCGGCATGATCCTGCCGCGCGTGACGCACACGTCCTACAAGGGCGGCGTGACCGTCCCGACCAGCTCCGCCAAGCCGACGGCCTCCTGGGTGGCCGAGGGCGCAGGCTCCGACAAGCAGAAGGAGGCGCTAGGCTCCATCACGTTCGCATACCACAAGCTGCGCTGCGCGATCTCCATGTCGCTTGAGGTCTCCATCGTGACCTACCCGATGTTTGAATCGCAGTTTGTCGCCAACGTGGCCGAGGCCATGGTCAAGGCAGAGGAACAGTCCATCATCAGCGGTTCTGGCTCCGGCCAGCCGAAGGGTATTACCAAGGAGACCGCGCCAACCGGTCAGAATATCGACATCGCTGCCGCAACGACCGCACTGGCATACGCCGACCTGACCAAGGCAGAGGCCGCGCTGCCGCAGGCTTACGACGCAGACGCCGTCTGGTGCATGTCGAAGAAGACCTTCTTCGAGCAGATCGTCGGCATGGTCGACGACAAGAAGCAGCCCGTCGCCCGCGTCAACTATGGACTCAGCGGCAAGCCGGTCTACTCGCTCTTTGGCCGCGAGGTCGTCCTCGTCGGCGACTATCTGCCATCCTTCACGGCGAGCGTGACCGCGGACACGATCTTTGCGTTCATTTTCAATTTCAAGGACTACCTCTGGAACGAAAATCTGGGCATGACCTTCCGCAAGTACACCGACAACGCAACAGACGACGAGGTCACCGTCGCGCTGGCACTCGTCGACGGTAAGGCCGTCGACGTCAACAGCCTCGTCACGCTGACCAAAAAGAAGGCATGACGGCGAGCGGCCAACAGGGAGGGATAACCATTGGCTTTGATCAACGTTGCAAAAACCGCCCTGCGGCTGACCACAAACGCCCTTGACGACGAGCTCGCCGACGAGATCGACGCCTGCCTCCTGCGCCTGCATCTTGCAGGCGCGGAGGGGGCGGACGAAGATCCGCTCGTAAAGGACGCGGTACGGGCTTTTGTGCGCTGGCAGCATGACTTCTGCGGCCGCGGCGAGGAATGGAAGAACTGCTTCGCAGATATCCGCGATGCCATGGGACTCTCGGACGATTACCGGGCAGCCCCGGCCAGCGGCGGAACAGGAGGCGCGTGCTGTGATCTTTGATACGCAAATCACGCTGCGCCTGCTCTCCTACCCTATCGTCAACGGCCAGACGGCGGAAAAGCTCGAGCGGGAGACCACCGTCTGGGCTGCCCGCAAGTCCGTCAACCGCGCAGAGTATTATCAGGCCGCGCAAGCCGGCAAGCGCACGGACGCAATTTTCCGCATGCACAGCGCGGAATACGGCGGCGAGCAGCAGCTCGTCTGCGGCTCCGACGTCTTTGATGTCGTCCGCAGCTACGGGCAGGAAACAGAGGAAGTCGAGCTGACCTGCAAACGGAGGGACGGCGCATGATGATCTATGAGGCGCTATCAAGCCTGGGCGTTCCGGTATGCCACCCGCCCTATAAGGGCGCGGAGGAAACCTACATCACATATCAGCTGCTCGGCCAGTCCGGGCAGTTCTACGCCGAGGGCGGAGAGGCCGAGACAGGCGTGCAGTACGCCGTTTCCATCTTCTCCGAGGGCTTCGCCGCCGGCCTCCTGCAGCGCACAAAAACCGCGCTGGAGGCCGCAGGCTACATCGCCACCGTCGACATGGAAACCTACGAAAAGGAAACAGGCCGCACGCAGATCGCGCTCATCGCCGAGACGGAGGGCGCAGCCTATGGCTAACATCTCCATCACCGGTGTCGACGAGCTCATGGCCACGCTCCAGAAAGCGAATGTTTTTGATGAGAACATGCAGCAGGAGCTACTGTACGCCGCCGGGGATATCATCGTCGAGGAGCTGCAAAAAATGGTAAAGGCGAGCGGGTTCCGAACGGAAGCCTACGCCTCCAGCGTGAAATACCGAAAAACCATCAAGCAGGACAAAAACGGAGATCCGTATATCACCATCACGGCAGTCGGCAAAAACGAGCACGGAACGCGCAGGGCGACCGTGCTTTTTGTTTTGAATTACGGCCGCGCAAAGGGGTACGGGCAGATCACAGGAACTTATTTTTGGACAAAGGGTGTCCGCAACGCGCAGAAGCGCGTGAACGCGGAACTCGAAAAAATCATCGCACAAAAGCTGAAAGAAAGGGGCTTACTGTAATGCCTAGTTTTGACTTACGCGGCATCCGGGCGGGAAAGTATAAAAACACGTCCGGCACCGTGACCTACACAGAGCCGACCGACGTCGGCGACGCCATGAGCGCGCAGCTGGAACTCAAGTTCGCCGAGGGCCGTCTGTACGCAGAATCCAAGCTTGCCGAATATATCAAGCTTGCCACCGGCGGCACGATCTCGCTGGCTGTCAAGTACATCAAAAAGGCCGCACAGGCCATGCTCTACGGCTGCACATCCGATACGAGCAAGGAAAATCTGAAATTCTCGGCAAAAGACATCGCAAACTATGTCGGCGTCGGCTTTTACGCGCCGGATAAAATCGACGGCGTGACCAAATACACCTGCGTCTGGGTGCCGAAAGCGCTGTTCGGCCCGCCCTCGCTGAGCTACCAGACCAAGGGCGAGAACATCCAGTTCAACACGCCAACCACGACCGGCGAATTCCTCGCGGACGATTCCGCCGACGAGCTGCTGCTCGAAACTGAAACCGTCGACACCGCAGAGGCAGCCGTCGCATGGATCAAGGGAAAGTTGGGTGAGACCTGATGGAGACGACCAAGTCGAAAACCGTAGACTATGAGTACGAGGGCCAAAAATACAGGCTCACATGCAACATGGCGGTAATTGGCGACGTGCAGGAGGCGTATAACGGGAAGCTTCTGCAAGCGCTCAACCAAACCGGAGGGTACAAGAGCACGCTCACATTTTTGGCGGCCATGCTGACAGATGCGGCGGACTCTCAGGGAATCGAGGACGAGTACGGCCTACCGTTGGTGTTTACCGCGCGGGAGGTAGGCCGCAAGCTCACGCTGCGGGAGGTAAACGAAGTCGGGCGGCAGATCTGGCCGCTGATTGAGGATGCGGTAATGGGCAAGCAGGACGACGACGCGCAGGAGGACGCCCAAAAAAACTGACACAGCCGGGGGAATCAAAGCGAGAAGGCATTGATTTCCCCGGCTATCTCGCGTTCTGGCTCTTCCGGATGCACCTGCCGGAGCGGGACTTTTGGAAAAACATGACGCCGCATCGGATCAATCTGCTATTGGAGGCTTTGAAACCGCCGGAAAAGCAGGAGGAGCCGAAGAGCCTGGCGGCATATCTCAGCGGAGGGACATAATATGCCAAATATCAGCACGAGATTTACGCTATCGGGCGAAAAAGAGTATAAACAGGCGCTGTCGGAGATCGGAAACGGTATGCGCGTGCTGGACTCCGAGATGCGCAAGGTGCAGTCCGCTTATGCGAAGAACGCAGACAGCGTAGAGTCACTGGCTGCGCAGAATGATGTACTTGAGCGTAAAATCTTATCGCAAACAGAAAAAATCGAATACCTCAAGGCCGCTTTGCAGCAGTCCGCAGAGAAATACGGCGAATCGGACAAGCGAACGATGCAGTGGCAAACGAGCCTCAACAATGCCGAAGCAGAGCTGAACAACCTCAACAACAAGCTGGATGAGAACAAGGAGAAAATTGAAGAATCCGGAAAAGAGACAGGAAATCTCGGCGACGTTGTGAGCGGGCTTACGGAAAAGTTTGGGATAAAGCTGCCGGAGGGAATGCAGAAAAGCATGAACTCCATGGGAAGCTTGAACACAACATCTGTAAAAATTGCAGGCGGATTCGTGGCGCTGGCCGTAGCCATCGCAAAGGCAGAGAAGGCGCTGATACAAATGACGCGCGAATCGGCGGAAGCCGCAGATGACATTGTGACGCTCAGCTCCGTGACCGGAATGTCGACCGATTCCATACAGGAACTAAATTACATGGCCGATCTTACGGACGTGTCCCTGGATCGCATCCGCGACAGCCTCAAGGAAACCACCAACAAAATGCAGGAAGCCGCGACGGGCACAGGCGACGCCTATGAGGCGTACAACAAGCTCGGCGTGGAGATCACCGACGTGGACGGCCAGCTGCGCAGTGCGGAGGACGTATTTTACGACACGATCGACGCCCTCGGCGAAATGAAAAACAAGACCGAGCGGGACGCACTGGCGATGGACCTCATGTCCGAGTCTGCGCAGGAGCTGAATCCGCTGATCGAGATCGGCAGCGACGGCCTCAAGCAGTACGCCCAGGAGGCGCACAGCATGGGCTACGTCCTCGATAATGAGGCGCTGACGGCGCTTACAGAGGTGGACGACGCATACCAGCGACTGCAAAAGTCGCAGGAGGGTGCGAAGAATCAGCTTTCTGCTGAGTTCGCGCCGTATCTCACGGAGTTTTATGAGAAGATCACGAAGATTATCAAGGACGGCGGACAGGCGCTCAAGGACTCCGGAATCGTGGACTCCTTCGGTATGCTGCTGGAGACTGTGGGCGACATTATCGCGCCTACCGACCAGCTCTCGTCGGACACTGTACCGAAGCTCACGGAGGCGCTTCGCCCGCTGGCCGAGATCATGGCGGGCATTGCAGATACCATTGACTTTATCAGCGGTGCGGCGACTGTCCTCACGACCGGTATCTGGGACTGGGATAAGTGGTCGGGAGGCTGGAAGCAGATGGGCAAGGCTGCGGGCTTCGGATACTCCTACGGCAACGGCAACAACACGCAGACACTCAAGGAAAAATGGGAGCAGACCGACGTCAACCGCGCGACCAGCGCGAACGGCTACGGCCAGTATTACGCAAACGGCAAGTGGTATTCCAATTATGAGAGCTACCTCCGCGACGAATGGGAAAAGTCCGGGACAGGAACGACCTTTGAGTATTGGAAAATGCAGAAGGGCTATAACGCCTCCGGCACGGACTACTGGCGAGGTGGGCGGACGCTGATCGGCGAGTACGGCCCGGAGGAAGTTGTGCTGCCGCAGGGTACGCGCATCCTGACGGCGCAGGAGACACGGCAGGCTTCGGGCGGCGATACGTTTTATATCACGATCCCGGCCAACACCGTCAAGGAATTCAACGATATCGTGAATATCGCGCGGAATAAGCGCCGCACAGAAAGAATGGGGGTGGATTGATGGCAACGGTAACACTGCAAGGCATAAAATCCGGTGCGTTTGACTACCAAAACCAAACAACAAACTATCACACGTCGCAAACAGTAGAATATGGCGCGGGACAGTTTTTGTGCGTAATGTTTGAGGCCCTGCCAGCAGCATACCATTACAAAGAGATAACGAGCATCGGAGCGAGATTCTACATTGCAGGGAAAACGATGTCAAGCATCGGATACAAAGAGTTGAGATGCGGGCCGCTTACAAAACTAATCGATCCAGAATCCATAACATACGGGAACGGCGGAAGTGAGCTTACACCATCAGGCGGGGTGTATGTTAAAGATGCGGACATCCCAGGCTATGTAATACGAACAGACATATTAACAGATAGCACAGCGCAATACCTAATAGAAAATTATATAAAGCATGGAGCGATCGCAGACGCAAGGGCATATTTTATACTTGCAACAACGCGGTACACGCAAAAACCGAAGCTTGTTGTTGAGTACGATGAGACGGACGTCCCGTTGGTGATCCAAGATCAAACAAAGTATAGCAGTGGCTCGGATCGGGAGAGTTGGGGTGCCGGAAAGGCAAATGTTATCAGATGGTATGCACCCCCATCAACAAAAGCGACGTATCTGCCGGTAAAGCAGACGACCGCGAAGGTGCAATGGAAGCTCAAAGACGGGAACACCATCAACGAGATCGACATTGATGCGGGCGCAACGGACGAAAACAACTATTGCCAGATAACCGTTCCGGCTGGCGTATTGCCAGCCGGGGACATCATGTGGCACGTGTATGCGACGGGCACGAATGGCAAGTTGACCGTCTCGGATTGGTTTGAACACAAGGTATGGGATGTAGCAATACGGAGCGCCAGCCCAGTATCCGGGTATGTGCCCAAAGCCAAGGCAAGCACGTTCACATGGGCGCTTGCGCAGCCATACGGAGCCGGAGCATATCAATACGAAGCGCTTACACAAAAAACGGCAACCTTCCGCTGGCGAGCAGCGGCTGGAGAGACTGTCCATGAGATTGCATGCGGGGAGCAATCGTCAGTGACAATCCCGGCTGGGACATTTACAACGGATGCAATCCAGTGGCAAGTAACGGCGGCAACAGAAGAGGGCGTATCCGCAACATCCGAATGGATGGAGCTATCAACGATTGAAACACTATCAAAGGCAGAGGTGATCTCGCCAAAGGGTGAGATCGTGGACGATGCGAGCAGCACACTGTTTAAGTGGACTCACATCATTTCTACCGGCACGGCCCAGACCAAGGCGGAGCTGCAAATCTCGACGGATATGCAGACATGGACGGCGCTTGCGACGGTGACCGGCGCGGAGACGACCTACACCGCCCCAGCGAACACGCTCGGGAGCGGGACGAAGTACTGGCGCGTGCGGACGTACAACACGGACAACGCGGCGGGCGCATGGAGCGACGCGGCGGAGTTCATCTGCGTCGGCGCTCCGGCGGCTCCGGCGGTTTCAATCAAGTCGCAGTCTCCGCGCCCGGTTATCGGCTGGCAATCATCGGAACAGCTGGCCTACCAGGTGGAAATCGACGGCGTTTACAGCTCCGGCACGTACTACGGCACGGAAAAAACGTGGACAGCGCCGATGTACCTCGAAGATGGTGAATACATTGTGCGCGTCCGCGTGCAAAACGAATACGCCATGTGGTCTCCATGGGGATCGGCGGCGCTGCAAGTCGCCAACACGGCGGGGCCGGCGATCAATCTGACGGCAGAGGCCGGGGACACAGTGCGCCTCTTCTGGAGCGCTGCCGGAGGGTATCACTACAACTTTTACCTGATATACCGCGATGGGAAGCTCATCGCAAAAACGACAGAGCACACATACACGGATCTGCGTTCCATCGGCAGCGTAAGCTACCAGGTGCGCGGGTGCTTTGACACAAGCTCCAATTACCGGCTATCCAACACAGTGGAGGTGACGGCATCCGTGCCGTGCGTGACGCTGATCGATCTTGATACAGGCGATGTGCTGCCGCTCCCCTACTCGGCCAGCACGCACCGCACGACGGGGCGCAATCTGAGCCGGGGCGTACAGTCCGTGCAGCTTGCCGGGCGGCGATATCCGACGATAGAGCGCAGTATGCACCATGCGGAGACGATATCGGTTGCATGCGCTTTCCGCGAGGCGGAGGACTGCGCGGCGCTTGAGGCGCTTGTGGGGAAGATGGTCGCGGTAAAAACGCCGGAGGGTCAAATGGTGAGCGGGTGCCTCTCAGTGCTTGCGGCCACTACGGACGGCGGCTTTTACACGACGTATCAATTCGATGTAGAGCAGGCGGACGTGGAGGAGGTAGTGGACATTGATTCGTGATGTATCTTACAAAATCAATGTGCTTCGCGGCGGCGCGGAGTTCAAACAGCTTTCGTGGGCGGTAGACGCCGCCCCGAATGTCTACGTCCGCAAGGACTCGGAGATCAAGGGCAGTTTGTCGGCGGAGGTTTATCCGGATGCCGACGTTGATCTGCTGTCCGACGAGCTGCAACCCGTTCTTGTCATCGACGGAGCCGAGACACCGCTCGGCGTATTTCAGGCTACCACAGTCGAGGAGATCATGGACGCATACGGGCGGCGGCTCCGGATCGAGGCATACGATCGCTGCTGGCGTGTCCAGCAGAGCCGCACGGAGGGCCTCTATCACATCGCCGCGAATACGCCGTATCTGACGGCGGTGCAGCAGCTGCTTACGGCGGCGGGCATCAAACTCGTGCTGGCCGTGCCTTCCTCGGCGGTGCTGGCGACGGATCGCGAGGACTGGGACACTGGGACGGACTTTCTGACGATCTGCAACCAACTGCTGGAGGAGATCAACTACAATCCGGTATGGTTCGACGGCCGCGGCATCTGCCACTTGGAGCCGTACAAAGCGCCGACCGGCGGCAGGATCGATCACGCATACAGCAGCACAGATCTGAAGCTTGCACCGATCACAGACGACCACACGCAGGAGATAGACCTATTTGACGCTCCGAATGTTTTTGTGCGGATCTGCTCAAATCCTGACAGAGGCGCGCCGCTGACGGCGACTGCCGTCAACGACTCCCCTACCTCCAGCACGTCCACTTTCCGGCGCGGGCTGCGCATCGTTGACGTAGCAAAGGTAAACAACGTGGCCAGCCAGGACGAGCTTCAGGAGCTGGTAAACCGGCTGCGCAACGAGTCGATGTACGCGACTAAGGCGATCACCTTTTACACGCTGGCAACCGGCGGCCATGGAGTCGGCGATGTCGTATCGATCGACGATCCGGACATCGGCGGAATATGGGAAGAGACTGAGTGGTCGCTCACAATGGCCGTCGGCGAACTGATGCAGCACACTGCGCGAAGGGTGGTGATCGCGTGACAGGCCTTACAGAATATACTGCAAAAGCAGTGACGGAGCCGGAGCGCATCGCACTCGCGACTGTGGCAGCCAAGTACGCGGACGGGCTATCGCTGATCTTTGACGGGCAGGACGCCGCAACGACGAAGCACTACAAATGCAACACGGCGGTGACCTTTGCGGCTGGGAGCCGCGTCGTCTGCCTGCGGATCTCCGGCAGCTGGGTCGTGGCGTTCGCTTTTGGAAATCCGGCATGACGGTGCCAGACTTGGACACCGAGAAGGGAGAAATCATATGATTACAGTCAACGCAAGCAGGCGTGAGCCGATCTGTCTGCGGCATCAGGGCGAAAACGACGCGATTCGGGTAGCCTTCCCTCTTTCAGCTTTTGAGGCAGACTGGCCGGGCGGCACACCTTTGCTGCTAGTCCAGCGTCCGCGCTCCAGCAGGGACGCGGAGGCGTACCCCGTGGCGCTTTCCGTGGACGGCCACACAGCGTATTGGACGGTCAGCGCATCGGACGTCGAATACTCCGGATATGGCAAGGTGCAGCTCCAGTGGCGCGTGGAGGACGTTCTTGTGAAATCCTGCATCTACGATACGGTGTGCGTTCCGTCGCTCCATGCAGGCGCAGAGCCGCCGGACGAGCCGTCCAAGCGCTGGTTCGATGCGATTCAGGCGCAGATCGGCAATCTGGCTGATCTGACGACCGAAGAGAAGAAAAATCTTGTTGCCGCGATCAACGAGGCGGCACGATCCGGCGGAGGCTCCGGAGGAGCGGGCACCATCGATATGCGCGTCGCGGATGGCTACATCCAGTATAACAACGACGATGGCACGACGTGGAAAAACCTCATTGCCATTGCCGATCTCAAGGGCGCAGACGGTAAAGACGGAACGAACGGAACGGATGGTGCTCCGGGCAAGGATGGTGCAGATGGCGCACCCGGCAAGGACGGAATTACGCCGACGATTGGAGAAAACGGGAACTGGTATCTCGGCGACGAGGATACCGGGAAGCCGTCGAGGGGTGCGACCGGCCCGCAGGGCGCAGACGGTAAAGACGGCACAAACGGAACGGATGGTGCTCCGGGCAAGGATGGTGCAGATGGCGCACCCGGCAAGGACGGAATTACGCCGACGATTGGAGAAAACGGGAACTGGTATCTCGGCGACGAGGATACCGGGAAGCCGTCGAGGGGTGCGACCGGCCCGCAGGGCGCAGACGGTAAAGACGGCACAAACGGAACGGATGGTGCTCCGGGCAAGGATGGTGCAGATGGCGCACCCGGCAAGGACGGAATTACGCCGACGATTGGAGAAAACGGAAACTGGTATCTCGGCGACGAGGACACCGGGAAGCCGTCGAGGGGCGCGACCGGCCCGCAGGGGCCTGCTGGTGACGATTATGTACTCACTCCTGCGGACAAAACGCAGATCGCAGAGGCAGTGATCGCAGACGGGCAGGAGGTGCAGGTTGGCGAACCGCTCCCCGGCCCGACGGACGCACAGGTCTCCTCGGCAGTATCAAGTTGGCTGACGGAGCATCCGGAGGCGACCACGACCGTTCAAGACGGGGCAGTTACGGTCAAAAAGCTTGGCTACGGAAAGCACATCTACGGCAGCAAGCCGTACTTTTGCAACAGTGTAGGCTCCGGCGCAGTATCCTACGGCTCCATCGGCGTGGTCGTGCCGTGCAAGGCTGGCGATACGATCTACTGCAATTTTAATATGTCCCCAAACGGCGCGTACCAGAAGCCGCAGCTGCTTGCCGCGCTCCCGGAAAACCAATATGGCGCAATCGCGCCAATTGGAACAATCGAAAAGGATGATACGACAAAGGCGTATACCGTGCCGGCATCCGCAACAACGGCAAAGGCGATGTATCTACCGCAAAGTTTCAACGCCATCCCGGCAGCGAACAATGGTTCGGTCGAGGACGCACTTGCATGGATCAACAAAACCATGGGGACGGACGGAAAATGGTGCGCACAGAACGTACCGTTTGAAGATTATGATGCATGGTATCAGACGACACAGGCAGAGCTTTTCGACATTGACGAGCGCTGTAATAAGCTCATGTATGCCTCGCTGTATCAGGCTGTTTCGAAGCTCGTCGGGGCGAAGGTCGCCGTTCTCGGTGATAGCCTGACGGAGCAGAGCGCGTGTTCGTTTATCACCAGCGCATACAATGACCGCTGGATGGAAAACGTCTTGCGGGACACTGCGCGGACAGGGGATGACGGGAAAACCTACAAAGGCTCCGGATGGTTCGCGCTGATTGCCCGGAAGTATAAGATCAAGTGGTGGTGCGCCGGACACGGAGCGCAGTGGTGGTACTCCACGACCGAGCGGCCAAACGGCGCGACGGCGATGGTGCGCAAGCTGATCGACGGAACGGACGAGTTCGATTACATCGTGCTGGAATACGGTACGAATGATATCCTTTCCGGCTACACCCACATCGGCACAGCGGCAGACGAGGCCAGCGAGACGGCGACGACCAGCTGCGGCGCGATCAAGTGGTGCATCGAGCAGCTGCAAATGCGATTCCCCGAGGCGAGCATCGTCGTAATTTTGCCGAACATCCATAGCGGCGCGAACGGAGAGGCACCAGCCACGCAGCAGGCGTATCTGGATGAGGTCGTACCAATCCTCAAAAAGTACAGTGTGCGATACGTCAACATGGCCGAGGACAGCGGCATTGTCAAAAGTATGATGTCCACCGATGGCGTTCACCTGCGATGGCCGGTTGTGTCGAACAATATCACATACTACACGAATGATACCCCGGCGGTGCGGAAATTCAGCAAGTGCCTTGAATCAGTGCTTTTGCAGGCGTGAGGTGAGAGTATGGCATTAAAAACGCTTTATAAGGATGGGAAACCGCTGACACTTGGTGGGAAAACCCTGAGGGTGGATGTAGCAGGCGGCGCTGTGGAAGTGTTAGAATGGCATCAATGCCCGGAGCTGGTACGAAACTACCTCGCAAATGTTGTGTACGATCCCGCTGATTACAGCACATCGCAGATCGCATCCTATGCGCCTGCGACGGCAGTTGTGGGCAACTACAAGCCCATCGGGAAGGAGGCGGGCGGAGTGACGCACTACAACGAAGTGCCAAATATTCTCACACCTTTTGCCGGAACGGACGCGGCGGGAACGCTCAAGCCGCTGGATGCGCTTCGGTGGATTCGCACGCGGGATAACTCCGCAGAAGCGTGGAATGTGCGCGATCTGGGAGGCTGGGCCTGCGATGGCGGCACCGTGAAATACGGGCTGCTAATTCGAGGCGGGAAGTTGGGCGCGGCAGATCGGGCAGTACTCGTGGGAGAACTTGGTGTTCAGCACGATCTTGATCTCCGTGGTCGAGAGGGCGGCGGTTCCGACGATGAGCCGGGCATGACAGAATCTCCGCTTGGGAGCGATGTATGGTACACCCGTACACAGCAATATGCATGGTACGCTCTGACACCGGTAGCGGCATGGCAGGCTTACCTCCGCTGCGTGATCGATGCTGTAACGCATCGGGAGCCGGTGTATTTCCACTGCACGGCAGGCGCGGACAGAACCGGCACGCTGGCTTGTGTTCTTGAAGGGTTACTCGGCATGAGCCAGAGCGATATCGACAAGGACTATGAGCTTACTACATTTTATTCTGGCTCCGGGTCGGATGCGACTGCGCGTCGAAGGAATGAATCAGACTGGAAGGGGCTTATCAATGAGATCAACGCCGTTTCTGGCGAAACTTTCCGTGATAAGTGCGTACATTTTGCCGTGGGAACGTGCGGAATGTCGATGGCGGATATCAACGCTTACCGCGCGGCTATGACCAACGGAACGCCAGAGACGCTGCACTGGTATCAGAGCATCACCAAAAATCTCACAGGATGCACGATCAGCAACGGCGCATCTCAGGTGGATTACGGCGAGGCGTACACCGCGACGCTCACACCGGAAAACGGCAAGACGCTGACCTCCGTTGTGATAAAAATGGGTGGCGTAGACATTACAGCTACGGCTTATTCGGCAGGCAGCGGTGCAATCAACATCGCCAAGGTCACAGGGGCAATTACGATCACGGCGGCGGCATCTGCACCGTCGGTGAATTACACCATCACACGGAATCTCACCAACTGTGCATCTTCCAACAAGGCTGACAGCATTGCCGATGGCGCGGCCTACACCACGACGCTCTCCCCGACGGGGACTTTCAAGAAACTTGGCGCGATCGCTGTTACGATGGGCGGTACGGACATTTCCGCGTCTGCGGTTTCCGGCAGCACGATCACAATTGCCAAGGCAACGGGCAACATCGTGATTACCTGCGCGGCAGAGATCACGAACATCATTGATACCATCGGGATATCTGCGGATACGCGGCTGAGCACATCCAGCGGTGCAAATCGTGCGCAGAGTGGATATGCGGCCATCGGTGCCAACGAAGATGCAGCAAGTCTGATTCACCTGAAAGCGGGAGATACGCTCCGCATCAAGGGTGCAAGCCTACCCGCATCGAATGATAGTTACAGTGCAATCGCGCTGCACAATGCAAGCGGAACGTTCAGCACGTCGACATATCTGCATAGCGGGCTTACCTGGAACGGTATGACGTTTGCGAGCAGCGGCAATATCGTCACGGTAAAGGCTACGACGGAACACTACATCCGCGTATCGCTGATCTGCACGGATGCGTCGGCAGTAATTGCGACGATCAATGAGGAGATCAGCTGATGGATACATGCGTATGCTGCGGGCGGGCCGTGCCGGAGGGCAGGATGGTTTGCCCGGAGTGCGAAATAGAAAGCTTTGAAAGGAGTATCAAGATGGATGATGGAATTCAGGCGCAGATCGCCTCCGTGGAGGCGAGATGCAAGAGTAACTCGCACAGGATCGACGAGCTGGAGGCAGACAACAGGGCGCTGCATCAGCTGGCGACCTCGGTGGAGGTGCTGGCGACCAAGCAGGAGGCGATCGAGGAAAACGTGAACGAGATCAAGGCCGATGTAAAAAGCATCAAGGCGCTGCCGGGAAGCCGCTGGGAGGCGGTCGTAAAGGGAGTTATCACGGCAATCCTTGCAGGGCTGATCGGATTTGCGCTGGCGAAGCTGGGGCTGGGCTGATGCGCAGAGACAAGAAACGATGGTCAAAGGGCCGTATGGCCCGCGAGCTTGTGTACTACTGCCTGTGGATGCTCACGGCAGTGGCCACATGGGCGATGATCCTGAAAACCGCCGCCGTCCTGCTGGATAGGACGTGCGACCTTTCGGATGTGCTGGTGTTCGCGGGCGCGGCCTTCGGCGGGGAGCTGCTTTTGCTCCTGCTCAAGAGAGTATTTGCAAAACCAAATGATAAAGATGATGGAGGTACATATGATGGATAAGATCATCAAGCGGCTCGGGAATCTCCTGAGCGTGAAGAGCCTTGTGACGCTGACGCTGACGGCGGTATTTGCGTACATGGCCGTGGTGGGCAAGATCAGCCAGGACTTCATGACGGTGTATGCCGTCGTGATCGCATTCTACTTCGGCACGCAGAGCCAGAAGGTGCAGGACGCAGTGGATGGAGGCGCAAACAATGCCGGTAATTAAGGACGCGCTCACGCCGTTCAACCATCGAGCGGGCGGCTGCACGCCGAAATGGATCGTCGTCCACTACTTCGGTGCGCTCGGCTCTGCGGCCAGCGTGGCCGAGTGGTTCAAAAATCCGCAGGCCAGAGCCAGCGCGCACTACGCCGTGGACGAGGGCGATATCATTTACCGGTGCGTAAAGGATACGGATGTGGCGTGGCACTGCGGAGACGGTACACTGCATCCGGAGTGCCGGAACTGGAACTCCATCGGCGTGGAGCTGAGACCGAAGAAGGTCAATCCGAAGCGCATGGGAGCCTACGATACAGACTGGTTCTTTGAGAAAAAGGTGCTGGACAATGCCGAGTGGCTCATCCGAAAGCTCATGGAGGAGCACAACATTCCGGCGGATCACATCATCCGGCACTACGACGTGTCCGGGAAGTTCTGCCCGCGCCCGTTCGTCGGCACGGACATGAACACCTACTATCACACCACTGGCAACGAGCAGTGGAAAAAATTCTTGGAAAGGTTTGAGGACGAAGTGGTAGAGAAAAGCAAAATGATCGTGGACGGCAAGGAGGTCGCCGTCGAACGCATCCTGAAAAACGGCACGAACTATGTCAAGGTGCGCGATATCGCCGCCGCGCTGGACCTGAAGGTATCCAATAAGGGCAATATCGCCGTGCTGGACACGAAGTAAGGAGGGCGTATGCTGCGGGGGCTGCCGAGTCTGAGCCGCAGCGATTGGGAGCATTTGATCGACGAATGGATTCTTTCGGAGCGATACCGGGAAATCCTGAAACGGAAGATTCTTGACGATTGGAGCCATGAGCGCATTGCCGAGCGCGAGGGCTTGAGCGTAAACGGCGTCAAGAAGATCATAGCGCGGTGCGTGAATGTACTGCGGGAGCATGCAAAGGAGCCGCCCGGATAGGGCGGCTCTTGAATATTAAATTTTACTAAATGGGTTGACAATGAATTTTCGCTGTCATAATATATAAGCACAACGAAAGTAATGTTTGTTTACTACGTCCGTTGTGCCATTAACAGGCCCCCGGTATTAAGCACCCCATTCATACGGGGAATGCTGCAACCGGGGGCTTCATCATTTTTTAGGAGCTGACATATGAAAAAGACAGCAATTCTTGTAGATGGTGCGTTTTACAGAAAGCGGGCGTTTTACCTTCGGGGTGATAAAAGCCCGATTGACCGCGCAAACGAATTGTATGCCTACTGCATGGCACACATTCGCGATGAAGGAAAGGATAATGACCACAGAGAAGAGCGTGAACTGTATCGTATCTTCTATTACGATTGCCCGCCGCTGAAAAAGACAGTCTATCATCCTGCGTTGAAGTGCGGGATCGACTTTGGAAAATCCGATACTTATCGTTGGGCAAATGCATTTTTTGAAGAATTGAAAAAGAAACGCAAGGTCGCACTCCGAATGGGTCGGCTGTCTGATGCAGGCGCGCACTTTGCACTTTCGGCGGATGCTACAAAGGCACTGTGCAGAAAGGAACGAAGCGTTGAGGATTTAACGGAATCAGATTTTACGATATCCTTCAATCAGAAAGGCGTTGATATGCGCATCGGATTAGATATTGCGTCACTTGCGTATAAAAAACAAGTAGACCAGATAATTTTACTGGCAGGCGACAGCGACTTTGTGCCAGCAGCAAAACTGGCCAGACGAGAGGGAATTGACTTCATTCTTGATCCAATGGAGGCAACCATTCCCAAGGACTTGTTCGAGCACATTGACGGGCTTAAGTCGTGCTGGAAGAAGCGGGAACATAAGAAGATGATCGTGCCAATTGAAAAACAGGATTAAACTATCATATGTGAAGGCAGCCACTCCGTAAGGGGTGGCTGTTTTTATATTTTTTGTGGCCGAAAAGTGGCCGAAGAGTTGGTTTTTTGTTCTTCGTGGATGCCTCATAATGAGCATAGGAGCTGGCCAGCTTACTATTTTATCGGAGGTACTACTATGGAATACGCAAGCAATGGCAAGGCGAATGCGGCCCTGACCACTGGCATCATCGGCACGGCGGGCGTCGGCCTTGGCCTGCTCGGCAATCTGCTCGGCGGAGGCTGGGGCGGTATCGGCGCAAATCCGGCTGCTGCGGCTGTAGCGGCGGGCATGTGCAGCGAGAATATGCCGGTCACGCGCTATGAGCTGGAAAGAGAAAACAAGCTCGCGCAGAAGGACAGCGAGATCGCGACGCTCAAGGCAAACACCTACAACGATCAGAAGATGCTGGGGATGTACGCTTACATCGACGGCCAGCTCAAGGACGTGCGGAAGTCCCTGTGTGATCAGGCCGTTCACAACCAGCGCACCGAGGACAGCTTCGTGCTGGCCCGCCAGGACATCGCGTCCGTCAAGGACGAGCTGCACCGCGAGATCGAGATGGAGGCCGAACGGCGCTGCTGCGGCGACAACAGCATTGTCACCTACGCCAACGCGACGTTTTATCCCAAGCAGGTGGCAGACGTCACCACGGGCACCGCAACCACGGCGCAGACGCTCTACAACCCGCTTCCGAAGTGCGGGTGCTGCAACAAGTAAACCAAAGGGGCGGCAATAGCCGCCCCGATCTTAACACGGAGGTATCCTTATGGTAACAATAGATCAGGCGTTAAATGGTTTCGAGCGATTCGCAAATAGCGAGCTTACTCCGCGGCTATCGCAAGTTGTTGGCTTTGCTTTATCTGTGCTCATTCGGATGGCAAAAGATGGCGGGAAAGAGCGATTGCTTGCAATGAGGGATAATTTCTTTGTGCAGATAACTGGGGCGCTCGACGAAGAGGGAAACGTTGACATTGACCGGCTATACAAGCACGCTCGGGATGAGATCGATGGGAAAAAAATCACATTGTTTTCGATCAAGGACAAAGATATGCGATTTGATGGGACTGACATAGACAAGCTCTACAGATACATACAGGAGGCGTGAGCATGGAGAAGTACATTGACGGGCTTTACGCGCGGCTGGAGGAGCTTTCCGAAAAGCCGCTGACGCTGGGACACATCGAAGAGGCTGATGCCGTGGCGAGCCTCCTGTGCCGCCTGCATAAGCTTGATGGCATGGACGGAGACCATTTTCGTGAGTCCACGAAAATGACGGAATTCTCCCGAGAAGATGCCATGCGCTGGGCGGAGCACATGCAGAACGCCGACGGCACGGTCGGGCCGCACTGGACGATGGATCAGACTTCCGCCGTCGCGGATGCGAGCGGCATCCCGCACGACATCCCCCGCTGGGCGTGGGGTGTGACCATGAACATGATGTACTCGGACTACTACGATGTGGCGCGGAAATTCGGAGTCAACGTGCCGGAGTTCTACGCGGAGCTGGCGCGGGCGTTCTTGATGGATAAGGACGGGCCGGAGCCGACGAAAAAGCTCATGGAGTATTATGAGCATATCGCGCGAAATTGTTAGCATTTTGCGTTAGCATTTTGTGTTAGCATTTTGTGTTGAAAATTGCATCCTGAATGCGTCGGGCAATGCGCGAATGCGTCAGATATTACAACGCTTAAAACCCGGGAAGCATTGGTATGTAAAGAAAACCCGCAATCTCAATGGATTGCGGGTTTCTTGTTTGTGGTGCGCGAGGCGGGACTTGAACCCGAATGCCATGACGTAAAACGCCTGTGTTTTCAATCATTTTCAGTTTGCTTAGCATCTTGGTTAGCATTAGCTTTGAAAAAAGCGGCCATTTTGTTTTGGCTCTTGAGGCGGTCGGCAGCGGCGAGGTGCGTATAGATCTTGCGCATGGTATTGTAGTCAGACCAGCCGCCGAGTTCCATCGTCTCCTGTTCCGTCAGGCCGAGGTGGAACGCTAGCGAGGCGAAACTGTGGCGAAGGCCATGCACGCCCACCTGAGGGAGACCGTTATTGCGGCAAAGACGGTTGATCTGCGCGCAGAGCGTATTCGCATTGCTGGTGTAAATCGGGTTGTCAGGCTGGTGCGGCGGCGCGCTGCGGATCGCATCCGCAAGCGCCGGGATCATGATCGGGACGATGCGGTGCGAGGAGACGTTTTTGTTTGTCTGCTTATGGACAAGGACGTTGTCCTCCCCCATCACGGCGGCTCCGTGGACGGTGATGGTATTTGCAGTCAGGTCGATCTTGCCGTAAGTCAGGGCGAGAATCTCGGAACGGCGGAGGCCGTGCAGCGCCAGCAGCGCCGGGATCTCGAAGGACTGCCCGCGCACAAGCTCCACGAAGCGAAGAACCTCGTCCGGCTCCAGCCACGGTTTATCAGGCGGAACAAGCTGCGGCAGGCGCACGTCCGGCGGCGTCATGCCAGCATGGCGCATGGCCGTCCGCAAAAAGCCCCATGCGTTTTTCAACGTCTTGGCAGACGCGAGATCGGCTTCCGAGTCGATCACGCGCTGCCAGTTTTTTATTTTGTCGGCTGGCTTGTCGGCAATGCTCGAAAAACGGTTATCCCGAATCGTCACATAGCCGCGGACGGTGGACGGTGAGGCCGTTTTTCGGATACTGTCAATGTAGTCCGTCATGAGGTCGCGGACGGTCTTGTCCGTCTTATATTTGACTTCGCGCTGGTCGGCGCGGTGCTGGGCCTTGATGAGCTGCGCCTGCTTGATGCAGTCGGAGCGCGTGAGGGCAGAGACGGGGATGCTCTCGCCGCCAAGGCGGAGCTGGATGAACCATGTGCCGGATTTCAGTTTGCGAGGCTCGGGGACTTTCATGGGGATACCTCCAAGGGATACAGAATACCGCTCCGGCAGTGCGCCGGGGCGGCTATTTTTTTATGCACGGAACCACCCGAGGGTGGGGCTCAGGATATCCACCACCAGAGCAAAAGCGCAAAGTGCGACGATGCTGAGCAGGACAAGGGTGGTGATGCGGTGCATTTTCAGGGATTTTCGAAGCTGATCGCGCTGGATGCGGAGGCTTTTGTTTTCCAGCTGAAGCAGCTCGGAGACGGATTCCGGAGCGGGCGGCGAGATGCCGAAGTACGCATTCATATCGATGCCGAGGGCATAGCAGATCAGGCCGACGGTATAGACAGAGGCGCTTTTCGACTCGCCGCGCAGGTACTGAGAAACCGTATTCAGGGCGAGACCGGCGCGGTCGGCAATGGCCTGATTTGTGAGATGCGAAGCCTCCTTTGCTTCGCGGCAGAGCTGCCACAACATTTTTTCCAAGAAAATCACTCCAAAAAACCATGATTGGGGCGGAGAAAACCATGGAAAGGGCTGGACATAACCATTGGTGAAAGCGTATGGTTGAGCTACAGGCGGCTCCCAATCGCTTGCAGAGACCAAAGCCCGTGCCAGCATCGGCACGCTGGCACGGGCGAATTCAACTATTCCAGCGTGATCTCCCACGGGCCAACTGCTTTGACGACAAGAAGGAGCGGGTCACCTTTTATCATGACTGTACCGTTGTAAACATCTGTTGTGTTAACGAGAAGTTCATCGCTCGTTCCGTACGTCCAGACACCGAAATAATTAGCACCACCGTTGCCGCTGATATACGCAGTAGAGCCATAACTGCGAACAAACAAAACGGCATCGCCAGATGTTGCAAACCGGGTGCCCCTTACGATACAGGCCGTGTCGTAGATTGACCTGATTTGTATTTCCCAGCCGCCGGTTGCAGAAATCTCGATGGTAGATACGTCAAAGCTTGGGTCGATAGTAAAACCACTATACTTATCTGTAGTGTTCACGAGCAATTCACCATAATCGCCGTTAGCACAATAAGTAGTAACAGAAAAATGTCGAGCCTCACTATTGCCATCAATATAAAAAAAGAAGGGATAGTCGGGAGTGTCAATAGACAAGACATCATCGCCAAAACCGGTGTAGACAATGGGCGCAGGAATGTCGTATGGGATTGGACGCTCGGTTTGAGCAGCGGATTGATTAGCGACTGATTGTTGGGCGGGATCTGGCGCAGGTGTAATTTGAGCAACAGCAATCTGCCCGTCAGAGTTATTAATATTAAGGCGAGTGCCGGGCATGACGGAAAAATGCGCATCGATTACTCGGAAAATTATGCCGGAAACGCAGACCAGCAAAATCAAAACTGCAATCAAAACGCGGGCGCGGAGTTTCTTGGGCTCCGGTGCTGACGGGGTTTCAGAGTTCGGCGAATTAGCCATAAAATACAGCCCCCTGGATAATAGAAAAATATGTTATTTATAGTTTACGCCAAATCTGTAATCGATGCAAGGCCGAATTGTTACCAAAAAATGAACGCGGAATTTGTGAAAGAATGGAGGAAAATCATGAAGGGGAAAAAGAACGCACTCATAGAACTCATTGCGAAAATGACAGAAGAACAGTTCAAATGGTTTATCGTTCAAGCGCAGCAAGAGCTATCTTGTGTAGACGATCAACAGCCTCATCCGGGAGATCAAGAATGTAGTTTATCATTTCCTGTTTAGTCTTGCTGATGGCACCGTATGATGGTACGGTGCCATTAGTTTTATGCGCTGTGTCTGGATATATCCACGAAAAAAAGTCATTTATAAATGAAAAATCTATTCCGTGTTCTTTTGCCAGAACGATTTTACCAGGGATGTCGGCACCCTCGAATAAGTCATATATATCTGGCTCCCAATTATCAATAAAAAAATCATCCTGCCAGTTCATAATGACTTTCGTTGACAGATTGAGCACATTTGCAAGCTTATATATTCTGTCGCGCCGCATATTGCTAATGTCGCCGGTCTCATATCGGGAAATAGTGGACTTATTTGTACCAATAGCAGTGGCAACTTCCTGCTGAGATAGATTGAGATATTCACGCCTTGCGGCAAGCAATTCACCAAGTTTCATAGTATCACCTCGAGAAAATGATAACACAAAGAATGCAAAAACGCAATGAGTAAAAAAATAAATTGCGGAAACGCATTGACAAAGAGACAACACCGTGATAATATACAGATGCGTAAACGCAACGGTTGGAGGTGATGAAGATGTTCGATCAAAAGAGATTCAAAGCGGAAGTTGCGCTTGCAGGCTCGACGCTCTACGAATTGAGCGAGAAAATAGGAATGAACGCATCTACGCTATACAGGAAAATGAACGGGATTTCGGACTTTACGAGGAAAGAGATCCAAGAGATCAGAGACGAGCTCGGCTTAGATGCAAATACAGTAGATCAGATTTTTTTTGCAGATGTGGTTGCGTAAATGCAACTCATGGAGGGATTATATGCGGTACATAAAAAGAGCACTGCGAAACCTTGCGTTGCTGCTTGCCGGAGCGCTATTCGGCTGCGGCGTGTGCGCCGGGGTGGCGTGGTTGGTACAGCAGATTCGCGCAGGGACGGAGACGGTGCAGCATCTGGTGTGTTTGCCGGTGGCGCTGCTGATCGCAGCGTTGGTGCTTGCGGCGCTGGAAAAGGAGGGGTGACGATGCTGGCGGAACGGAAGGAGGCGTGAGCATATGCCGAAGATGCGAGTCGAGCGGACGACGGATTACCGCCTGCGGGCGATGATCCGGGGGGAAATGGCCGCGCAGGGCGTCACCATCGAAGTGGCGAGCCGGTACGCAGGATGCAGCGAAAAGACGCTCTACCGCGTTTTCGAGCAGCCGACCGCGTACTTTGACAAGGTGCTGCCGCTGATGCGGAAACTGTCCGTGCCGATCGAAAGGGTGCGGGAGACGATCTGTTATCCATACTGAGGGAGGAGAAGACATGAGAATAACAGGAGCAAAGCGGAAGCTGGCGCTGACGCTGGAAGAGTGGCTGCGGCTCAAATGGGCCGTGGAGCGGGATGTTATCCGGATCCGGATGGAACAGCAGTCATACGAATCTATCTTGAAAACGTTAAGAAAGGGCGAAGGGGCCGTAACGGAGGATATTGCAGAAGCGGGCGTGAAGCGCTGCGAGGAAGAAATCAATTTGGCAAAGACGCTGATAGATAAGATTGAAATGGCGGAGATTCTGCCGAGGGAGGATGAGACAACATGAGCGACGTGGAGTTTATCACTGGAATCAATCACCAGAGAGCGCGGGAGCGCGAATGGGAAGCACGCAGAGCCGAGAGGGACGGCCTGCGGGAAAAGAGAGAGCGGGTACGCCGGACGGCGCTCTCCGTCTGCTGGCTGGCAGGGGCGTTTTTGTCCGGCATGGCGCTGGTGCTGCTGGCCTTGGAGCTGGCCGGTGCGGCGCTGGCCTTCGGCGGAGCGGCGGCGATCAGCGCTGTACTGGGGAGTGTGTTGTATGAGCTGTGAGGATATTATCAGGGCGCTTCGAGCGACACTGCCGGAAAACGAAATTTAAGGAGGAAACAATAATGGAAAACAAGAAGGAACAGTATTGCATCATTCGGTGCGATCGGGCGGGCGTATTCTTCGCAAAGATCGCGGAGCGCAGAGGTGCCGAGGCAGATCTGGTTGATTGCCGAAGGCTGTGGTATTGGGATGGAGCGGCGAGCTTGTCCCAGCTCGCAACGGAGGGGGTGAAAGCACCGGAAAAATGTAAGTTTACGGTAACGATACCGGCAATGACGGTACTCGGGATTATTGAGATCATCCCTTGCACCGACGAGGCGGTGCGGAGCATCAATGGAGTAAGAGTATGGAAACGATAAAAATCAAAGAGTTTCTGGACGCGCGATCCGGTTCCGGCGACGGCTCAGGCTCCGGTTCCGGCTCCGGCGACGGCTCCGGCTCCGGCTACGGCTCCGGCTCCGGCTACGGCTCCGGCTCCGGCTACGGCTCCGGCTACGGCTCCGGCTACGGCGACGGCGACGGCTCCGGCTACGGCTCCGGCTCCGGCTCCGGCTACGGCTCCGGCTACGGCTCCGGCTACGGCTCCGGCATTAAAAAGTACGACGGAGAAGATGTACATATGATCGATGGTGTGCAGACGATCATAACGGCGGTACACGGGAACATTGCGAAGGGCACCATCCTGCAAGGGGACTTAACATTAACGCCGTGCTTTGTGGCAAAAGTAGATGGATTCTTTGCGCATGGGGAAACGGCCCGTGCCGCCGTGGAGGCTGCGCGCGATAAGGCGTTTGAGGACCTGCCGCAGGAGGAGCGGATCACCGCATTTCTAAATGCGATCAAGCCGAATACAGCGTATCCGGTGATGACGCTGTACGACTGGCATCATCGGCTGACTGGGAGTTGCGAGGACGGGCGAAAGGCATTTGCGAAGGATCACGGAATCGACCTGAGCGCAGATATGACGCGCGAGGCATTCTTTGAGCTGACCAAGGATGCCTATGGAGGGAGTGTGATCCGCGAGGCAATGAAGATAGCGGAACAGGGCACGAATGATGCATGAAGGAAAGATCACGGTGGAGATGACGCCGGAGCAGATGGAGGACCTGATCGACGCGGCCACGCGGGCCGCTGAACGGGATCAGGAGGACGCGGAGATACTGAGCAGTCAGCCGCGCATAGACCGGGAGACCGTCGGGATGCTGCTGGAGACGCGCAAGCGGCTGCTGACGCTGGCGGCGTGGATGCAGCATTTGTGGGAGGAGGCCGAGGACGAATGATGCGGTACACACCGAAAACAAAGCCAATTCCGCCTCCCTGTGGGAGAGACTGCCAGGGACGTGCGCCGGGATGCAGCGCGATGTGCTGCTCGTGGATGCTGTATCAATCCATCCGGGAGCACATCTATCAAAAGCAGCTCGCAGAGAAGCACGCGCAGGAGCTGAATTTCGTGGCGCAGCGGGAGATCGCGCACGCCGGGAGGAAAGTAAGGAAGGGGCATTTGTATGCGGCAAAATAGCACCGATTACTCGGGAGAGCGGGCACCGCGCAGGCAGTGCGTGATCGCGCAGGCCGGGTATACCGGGAAAAATTATTACGCCGTCGTGTACCGCAATCAGAGCATTACGGTACGCGCGGGAGACGAGCTGGCCGCGATCTTTACGGCGGCCAAATATTGGGGCTACAAATGGAGCGCGCCGGAGTACCACCAGAACGCCAAGGCGATGAAGCTCCACTACACGCCGGAGTCCATGATCGGATAAAAAATGCCCTCGCCCGGTTGCGGCCGGACGAGGGCGGAGAAGCCTACACTTCCCCGTAACAAGTTAAGTACAAGGAGAGTATACCATGAAAAATCCATATTTGCAAGAGGCAACGGAGATCATTCGCGCTGACGACGGGGAGGGATGAGGCACGATGCTGACGCATCTGAGCCTGTTTTCCGGGATCGGCGGGCTTGATCTGGCTGCCGAGTGGGCAGGATTTACGACCGTCGGGCAATGCGAGTTTGCCGATTACCCGACGAAGGTGCTGGAAAAGCACTGGCCTGATGTGCCGCGCTGGCGGGATATCAGGACGCTGACAAAGGAGAGCTTCTATGAGCGGACAGGCCTACGAACAGTTGACGTTATTTCCGGAGGATTCCCATGCCAGCCCTTCTCCGTGGCTGGAAAGCAAAAGGGCAAAGGGGACGATCGATACCTCTGGCCGGAGATGCTCCGAGTTATCACCGAGCTGCGCCCGCGTT
>ERZ1034865.394-NODE-394-length-28485-cov-15.825325_pt1 | contig 28485 bp, 21 predicted proteins | sample MGYA00520632_ERZ1034865 | MGnify/ENA primary metagenome ERZ1034865 (study PRJEB33766, sample SAMN09781738) | gut metagenome | biome: gut microbiome | host: Homo sapiens | place: Madagascar | study: EMG produced TPA metagenomics assembly of the PRJNA485056 data...
GAAGATGCAGGTTACCCGCGACAGGACGGAAAGACCCCATGGAGCTTTACTGCAGATTGATATTGAGTACCTGTGAAGCATGTACAGGATAGGTAGGAGACTTTGACCTTGGGACGCTAGTTTCAAGTGAGTCGCTGTTGGGATACTACCCTTGCTTCATGGTTGCTCTAACCCACACGCATAATCGGCGTGGGAGACAGTGTCTGTCGGGCAGTTTGACTGGGGCGGTCGCCTCCTAAAGAGTAACGGAGGCGCCCAAAGGTTCCCTCAACATGGTTGGAAATCATGTGTAGAGTGTAAAGGTATAAGGGAGCTTGACTGCGAGAGCTACAACTCGAGCAGGTAGGAAACTAGGGCTTAGTGATCCGGTGGTACCGCATGGAAGGGCCATCGCTCAACGGATAAAAGCTACCCTGGGGATAACAGGCTTATCTCCCCCAAGAGTTCACATCGACGGGGAGGTTTGGCACCTCGATGTCGGCTCGTCGCATCCTGGGGCTGTAGTCGGTCCCAAGGGTTGGGCTGTTCGCCCATTAAAGCGGCACGCGAGCTGGGTTCAGAACGTCGTGAGACAGTTCGGTCCCTATCCGTCGCGGGCGTAGGAAATTTGAGAGGATCTGCCCTTAGTACGAGAGGACCGGGGTGGACTTACCGCTGGTGTACCAGTTGTTCCGCCAGGAGCACCGCTGGGTAGCTATGTAGGGAAGGGATAAGCGCTGAAAGCATCTAAGTGCGAAGCCCACCTCAAGATGAGATTTCCCATTCTTTATGAATTAAGAGCCCTGAGAGATGATCAGGTTGATAGGCTGGAAGTGGAAGTCCTGCGAGGGATGGAGCGGACCAGTACTAATAGCTCGAGGACTTTACCAAGTAATAGAACATATGAGTTCAGCTTTACTTATTTATCAAGAGATTGTTATTTAGTTTTGAGTGTTCAATACATTCAACTTTAGGCTTTTAGAGCCTGACCTTATGAAAATAGATAAGTTGAGAACCTGCGTGTGACGCAGAACCACAACTTCCTAATTTTCTACAGGTCAAAACGTCTCTAAAAGCACTAGACCATGATTTGGTATTCATTGCATAGGAGATACACCTGTTCCCATGTCGAACACAGAAGTTAAGTCCTATTACGCCGGAAGTAGTTGGGGGTTGCCCCCTGCGAGATAGGGTAAATGCCAAGTGAAGTAAAGAAGCTAAGGCTTCTTTTTTTTTTATAAATTTAAGGTATAATAGGAGTTATGGAAAACAAGAAAAATAAATTACTGCTTATTGATGGTTCTTCATTAGCATTCAGGGCTTTTTTCGCCCTCTATAATCAAGTAGATCGTTTTGTGGCTCCGAGTGGCTTACATACCAATGCGATATATGGCTTTCATCTTATGCTTAATAATTTGGTCGAAAGATTAGAACCTAATCATGTTCTGATTGCATTTGATGCAGGAAAAACAACCTTTAGAACGGAAATGTTTTCTGCTTACAAAGATGGGCGAGCACGTACACCAGATGAATTCCGCGAACAATTGCCTTTTATTAAGGAGCTGATTGAAAAGTTAGGCTATAATCATTATGAGCTTAAAAACTATGAAGCAGATGACATTATTGGTACTTTAGATAAAATGGCTGAACTCCCTGAAGCTGGCGATTATGATGTTACAATCGTAACTGGGGATAAGGATTTGATTCAGTTAGTGGACTCAAATACGACAGTCGAAATTTCGAAAAAAGGTGTGGCTGAGTTTGAAAGCTTTACACCGGCTTATTTATTGGAAAAAACGGGCTTAACGCCACAACAGTTTATTGATCTTAAAGGTTTGATGGGTGATAGCTCGGATAATTATCCAGGTGTAACAAAAGTCGGTGAAAAAACGGCTATGAAGTTGCTTCAAGAGTGGGGATCTATTGATAATCTCTATGAGAATATTGATTCACTTAAGAAAAGTAAGATGAAGGAAAATCTTATTGCTGACCGTGAAATGGCCTTTTTATCTCGTACTCTTGCAACGATTGATACGAAATCTCCGATTGAAATTGATCTTGCTGATACTTTGATTAAGCCTGTGGATGCAGCAGAATTGATCAAGTTTTATGATGAGATGGGATTTGCGCAATTCAAAGCCAAACTTGAAACGGCAGAAGCAGATGAAGTTACGCTTAGTTTTGAAGTTGTGGAAGATGCAACAGATATTTTAGTGGACAAAGATGATTTCTTTTATATTGAAATTTTAAATGAGAATTACCACAAAGAAGATATCATTGGGTTTGCTTGGGGAAATGAAGAAAAAGTTTTTGTATCAAAGAATACAGAACTCCTAAAGAATTTCCCTTTTCCTGAAAATACATATGATTTTAAGAAAAATAAAGTTTTGCTTCATCGCTTAGGTATTGAACTACCGACAGCCAAGTACGACAGTATGTTAGCTAAATATCTTATTTCTACAACAGAAGATAATAAGGTTGAAACTATTGGTCGATTATTTGCTAACAAGTATATATCTACTGATGAAGAAGTTTACGGCAAAGGAGCAAAACGTCGTATTCCTGAAGATGAAATTCTTTTCAAACATTTGGCAGGTAAAATTCATGTCTTAGCTACAACGAAAGCGGTAATGATCCAAAATCTCGAGGAAAATGAACAATATCATCTTTTGACAGAAATGGAACTTCCCTTGGCCAACGTGTTAGCTAAAATGGAAATAGCAGGAATAGCTGCTGAAGTGAGCACCTTAGAAGAAATTGGTGCGGCAAATCAGAAGATGATTGCTGATTTAACTGAAAAAATTTATGAACTTGCAGGTGAAGAATTTAATATTAATTCGCCTAAGCAACTTGGAGTCATTCTTTTTGAAAAATTACAGTTGCCGCATGGGAAAAAAACAAAGACAGGCTATTCAACAGCAGCAGATATTTTAGAAAACTTGGCTCAAGACTATGAACTAGTAGCCAAAATACTCGAATATCGTCAAATATCAAAAATTCAATCCACTTACGTGCAAGGGTTGATTCCGCAAATAGCTGAAGATGGCCGTATCCATACACGATATGTTCAAGATTTAACGCAAACAGGTCGTCTCTCCTCGATTGATCCAAATCTGCAGAATATTCCAGTACGCCTAGAAGCTGGACGCTTGATTCGTAAAGCTTTTGTCGCAGCTGAAGATAATATTCTTTTGAGTTCCGACTATTCGCAAATTGAACTTCGGGTTTTGGCACATATGTCTAAAGATGAACATCTTATTGATGCTTTTAATCATGGTGCTGACATTCATAGCAGTACAGCAATGCGTGTTTTCAACATAGACAAGCCTGAAAATGTTACGCCTAACGATCGTCGCAATGCGAAAGCTGTCAATTTTGGTATCTCCTATGGAGAAACAGAATATGGACTCGCTAAACGCTTGAGTATTTCCAATAAGGAAGCAGCAGAGATGATCCAAGCTTACTTTGAGCGTTATCCTGGAGTTGCCAATTATATAGCGGAAACAAAACGTGAAGCCAAGGATAAAGGCTATGTAAGCACGATGTTTAATCGCCGGCGTAAACTGCCAGAAATCAATAATCGCAACTTTATGGTGCGACAAGGTGCAGAACGTCAAGCAATTAATGCCCCGATTCAAGGGTCAGCCGGAGATATCTTGAAAATTGCCATGATTAATCTTGATGCAGCATTGTCAGAAGGCAAGTTTAAAGCCAAATTATTGCTACAAGTTCACGATGAGATTATTCTTGAAGTACCTAAGGAAGAACTTACGGCGGTTCAAAACTTGGTGAAACAAACTATGGAATCTGCAGTAGAGTTAAATGTTCCCTTACTTGCAGATGAAAATACGGGCGACAGCTGGTATGAAGCAAAATAAATTTTTAAAAATAGAAAAAAACACTCTCTAACAATAGAGAGTGTTTTTTAGTAGTTTTGACTGCTTACCGTACGAATTAACCAGATGAAGAAGGCAATAATCGCTAGTGTGAAAAGGAAATGAGTATTGAAGAAGAGAAAGAGTCCGCCCAGAAAAAGTTTTGCAAGGAAGATAAAAAGAAGCAATGGCAAGATGAACTTAACAAAGCCCTTGAGAAATAGATAAGTGCATAGAATAAAGAATAATAAGAATAGCATAGTCGTTAACCCTCTCGATTTATTTATATCTTTATTATAACATTCTAAAATCTAGGGACAATCAGTCTTTCGAATGAATTTTAAAACTCTCCTTTGTTGTTCGTAAAACTTATGTAGACGAACAGGTGAGGCAAATGTGAAGCTTCAGGAAATTAAAATAGGCAGAAAAATGATATAATAATATGTAACTAAAATTAAGCTATAATCAAAAAATGCTAGGATAAGCTCTCGGAAACGGGAGTTTTCCTGCTTTTTATTTGATTGATAGCGGATACAAGTGAAGGAGAAAAATGAAAAAAGAAAAGTTATGGACGCCAAGTTTTATTATTAATATGCTACTCAATTTTATATATTATTTAGTATTTTATATTCCAACGATTGTTATTGGTACACATGCGATGGCAAAGTATAATGCTTCTGCGGGTACAGCCGGAATTTTGACAGGTCTTTTCATTGTAGGTAGCTTATTTGCACGTCTTTGGGCGGGGAACAACATTGCAAAATGGGGTGTTAAGAAAATGCTCTTTATGGGAACAAGCATTTATTTGCTCTTTGGTTTGGTATACTATCTTGTACCAAGTGTTGAGAGCTTGCTCGTTCTTCGTTTCCTACATGGTATTGGTTTTGGTATAGCAACAACAGCTTCAGGGACTTTAGCAGGAGCAACGGTTCCTTCTTCTCGGCGAGGGGAAGGTATCGGTTATTATGCTTTATCGGTAACGATGTCTTCAGCTATCGGTCCTTTCCTCTCCATGTTTCTTTATGGTAAATATGGTTTTACACTCTTAATTCATCTTTCAAATGTGCTCTTGCTACTTGCACTTATTGGTATCTTCTTTATTAAAGCGCCTCATACAACTGTAGCTAGTTCAGAAAGTATTAAGAAGAAATTTTCTTGGTCAAATTATTTTGAAAAGAAAGCTGTTTCTATTTCTGTAATAGGGATGCTGATAGGTATTGCTTATTCAAGTATTTTGGCATTTATGAATACTTATTCCTCAGAAATTGGGCTTGCAACAGCCGGATCTCTGTTCTTCCTTATTTATGCCTTAGCAATATTGGTTTCACGCCCTGTAACTGGTCGTATCTTTGATATCAAAGGTGATAATTATGTGATGTACCCTGTCTTTATCTTTTTTGCAATTGGCTTGGTACTGATCGGCTGGGCACAGTCTTCAATTATTCTACTGGTGGCAGCTATTTTTATTGGACTGGGTTATGGTTCATTTTCACCTTTTGGTCAAGCTATTGCAATACGTAGCTCAGGCGTTGATCGTTTAGGTGTAGCCACATCGACATTTTTTGGCTTTTTAGATATGGGTGTAGGATTTGGCCCTTTCATCATGGGGCTTCTCGTTCCATTTTTAGGTTATCGTAATCTGTATTATGCATCAGCAATATTTATCGTTTTAATCATTGTTATCTATTATTTTACCCATGGGAAAAAAGTAAAAAAAGAAGCTCAGTAAGAGCTTCTTTTTAATATGCAGTTTGATTCATGCTTCTCTTCGTATCGATTAAGTTTTGATAATAAGCGATAGTAGACATTTCGATATATGGGGTTGTCCAGAATTTAGCAAGACCTAGAGTAATACCTGAGGAGAGGATATACCATAAGATGAAGCTCAACAAGAAGAGGAAATAATCCCCACGTGAGCCACGCATTACTTGAGCAGAGGCATTGAGCACGCCCCAAATACCAGTATAAGTCCCAGATTCTAATTGGTCAAAAAGAATGTAATCTTTTTGTGACCAACCTAGGCCAAGATAGATAGCAAAAGGGATACCAATAATCGTCACTGTTAAAAGACCAATGAGGAGTGCAGTCACTAAGTGAAGAACAAATATTTTTGTCCAACTGCCGTCTTTAAAAGGAGTAAAGACATTTTTAAAGCGTGGATTTTCTCTTTCGCCACGGTATATTTTAATGTAGTTGAAACGCGCACCCACAGTGATAACATCTATAATGACCGAAATCATGAGGCCAATCAGCCCGCCGATAAGTATTCCTATGAGTATAGAAAGTAATAGTCCTGTTGTAATAGTATTGGCATCAAAATTATTGACTGTATCCATATTGGAATTATAATTTGATTGGTAAGTCATGTTTGTTGAGATAATTCCCCAGAAAATTGGAATTAAGAACAAACGTAATTTGGCACCAAAGTTTTCTCTCAGAGCATCCTTAGCTCTTTCTTTTAAATCTTTAAACTTCATAGTATCCTCCATTTCTTAGAATACCATAAAAGACGGGGCTTCACAACCAAAAACTTTTAGAGAAAGGAGGTTATAGACTGGCTGGGAAAAATCAAAGAAATTTGGTATACTTGTAGAAGTTTAAAGGAGTTTACATGACTGAACATGCAATAAAATACAGACTGATTAAAAAAGAAAAACATACAGGCGCGCGTCTCGGTGAAATTATAACGCCACATGGGACTTTTCCAACACCTATGTTCATGCCTGTAGGAACACAAGCCACGGTTAAGACACAATCCCCAGAAGAACTTAAAGAGATGGGTTCTGGGATTATTCTTGCCAACACCTATCATTTGTGGCTTCGACCAGGCGATGAGCTTGTTGCTCAAGCAGGCGGCTTGCACAAATTTATGAACTGGGATCAGCCTATTTTAACAGATAGTGGTGGCTTCCAAGTCTATTCTTTAGTACAAAACAAGAAAAATATCAGTGAAGAGGGAGTTAAGTTTAAAAGCCATCTCGACGGTCGCGAACTTTTCCTCAATCCAGAAAAAGCGATTTCTATCCAAAATAATTTAGGTTCTGATATCATGATGAGCTTTGATGAATGTCCACCTTTCTATCAACCTTATGATTACGTCAAAGCTTCTGTGGAACGTACATCCCGCTGGGCAGAGCGTGGCCTAAAAGCGCATCAACGCCCACATGATCAAGGACTTTTTGGTATCGTGCAAGGTGCTGGCTTTGAAGATTTACGCCGCCAATCTGCGCGTGATCTCGTCAGCATGGATTTCCCTGGTTATTCTATTGGTGGACTTGCTGTAGGTGAGTCTCACGCTGAGATGAATGCCGTACTTGACTTTACAACACCGCTTTTACCAGAAGATAAACCACGTTATTTGATGGGTGTTGGTGCACCTGATAGTTTGATTGACGGTGTCATTCGTGGTGTAGACATGTTTGACTGTGTGCTCCCCACACGTATTGCACGTAATGGTACCGCAATGACAAGTTTCGGCCGTGTGAATATTAAAAATGCTAAATATGAGCTTGACTTCACACCTCTTGATCCAGAATGTGATTGCTATTGCTGCTCAAACTACACCCGTGCTTACTTGCGTCATTTATTCAAGGCTGACGAAACTTTTGGTCTGCGCCTTTTAAGCTACCATAATTTACATTTCTTGATTAACTTGATGACAAATGTTCGTCAAGCTATCATGGATGATAATCTTCTAGAATTCAGAGAAGATTTTTGTGAAAAATACGGCTATAATAAGCCAAATGCTAAGAACTTTTAAAAATAAAAAACAGAGAAAATTTACGTTTTCTCTGTTTTTGTTTAAATCCCTCATAAAAATATAATCCAACATCTAAAAATGGTAAAATAAGGGAAAGATTGTCACCATGATTAAGAGGAGGTTTCTCAGAATGTTAAATATTTTGCAGTATGATCCATACCTAGAACCATATAAGGAGGACTTATCCTACCGCTTATTTGAATTTTCAAGAACGAAGAAGAGATTGCTAGGAATGGAGGGGAAACTTACAGATTTTGCCAATGGTCATAAATATTTTGGCTTTCAACAAGAAAAAGAGTATTGGACTTTCCGTGAATGGGCGCCTCATGCTGAAAAAGCTTTTTTAGTAGGGGACTTTAACGATTGGACAGACAAACATGAACTAAAGGCAGCTTATGGTGGTGTATGGGAAATAGCTGTACCAGGAGATTTACCACTTGGTTCCAAGGTAAAGGTTAAACTTGTTATCAACGGAGCTGAAGTTTATAGAGTGCCTTCTTATGCGCTCTATGCTGTTCAAAATGAACATTTCGAACTGGACGGTGTGATTGTTGCCCCAGAATATCAATTTCAGCATTCTTCGCCTCTCTTAGAAGAGGAAGCACCACTTATTTATGAAGCTCATATTGGAATTTCTAGTGAAGAGCATAAAATAAATACTTATCAAGAGTTTACACGGGATATTTTACCTCGTATTAAGGCAGCGGGCTATAATACGATTCAGCTTATGGCTATTATGGAGCATCCTTTATATGCAAGCTTTGGTTATCAAGTTTCTAACTTTTTTGCAATATCAAGCCGTTTCGGAAAACCTGAAGATTTGATGGCTTTGATTGATACAGCACATGGGATGGGACTTCGTGTTTTATTGGATGTGGTCCATTCACATGCTGTAAAAAATGTTGGAGACGGTCTGAATCTTTTTGATGGAAGCAGTGATCAGTACTTTCATCAAGGTGCGCGTGGCGAACATGCAGCTTGGAACACAAAGTTGTTTAACTATGGTAAAGATGAAGTTATTCACTTTCTTTTATCTAATCTCAAGTTTTGGTTAGAGACTTATCATTTTGATGGTTTCCGCTTTGATGGGGTCACGAGTATGTTGTATCATCATCACGGACTAGGGACAAGCTTTGATAGTTATAAGAAGTATTTTTCAACAGAGACAGACATTGAAGCAGTTGTTTATCTTATGCTGGCTACTGAACTTGTCCATCAAGTGAATCCACAAGCAACACTGATTGCAGAAGATATGTCAGCCATGCCAGGAATGGCGCTTCCTATCTCTGAGGGAGGGATTGGTTTTGACTATCGCCTTTCGATGGGGGTGCCGGATTATTGGATTAAGCAATTTAAAGAAAAATCTGATGAGGATCTTGATTTAATACAACTTTGGTGGGAATTAACCACACGACGTCCCGGAGAAAAGAACATTGGCTATGTGGAAAGCCATGATCAGGCTTTGGTTGGAGATAAGACGCTCATGATGTGGCTGGCCAATGAAGCAATCTATGATGCGATGGATATCCATAGTGAGTCAATGGTGGTTGATCGCGCCGTTGCCTTGCATAAAATAGTACGCTTGATTACCTTTAGTTTAGCCGGAGAAGGCTACCTCAACTTTATGGGAAATGAATTTGGTCATCCAGAATGGTTGGATTTTCCAAGAGAAGGCAATCATGATAGTTTTCAACACGCTCGTCGTCAATGGTCTCTCGCAGCAAAGGAGCATTTGCGTTACCAATACCTGCTCAAGTTCGATCATGACATGATTGCTTTAGAAAAAAAATATCACTTTTTGAAACAAAGTGATAGCTTGCAACAATACTGGATAAAAAATGAGAATAAGCTTTTAGCTTATCGTAAGGGAAATCTGCTGTTCGTTCTTAATTTCCATCCGACCATGGAACAACGACTCCAGCTCGATATGCCTAATCCTCCGACATTTCTTCTCGATACAGATGATCAAAAATATGGAGGATTTGGTCCTCGATCAAGCTTTTCTTATCAAAAAGAAGCGGGAAAACTTAAACTTTCATTAGCTGCACGCACAGCGATGGTCTTTCAATTGTAAAAGTTAGAGCGAGCATTGTCTCGCTTTTTTTGTCTACCTGCTTTTCATCAAGAATTTTAGAAATGAAAATTGTATAATAGAAGAATGACTAAAATCGAATTAAAAGCTGGTGAACGTATAGATCAAATCGCGGCATCAAATATCCAGATTATTCAAAGTCGAGAGGTTTTTTCCTTTTCGATTGATGCTATTCTCCTTGCAAGATTTCCACGCCTTCCAAAAAAAGGAAAAATTGTGGATATGTGTGCGGGAAATGGAGCAGTGGGCCTTTTTGCCAGCTCAATGACTAATGCACATATTACAGAAATTGAACTGCAAGAACGTCTAGCAGAAATGGCACAGCGCTCCATTAAACTAAATGGCTTAGAAGAACAAATGACTGTTATCAATGATAACTTGAACAAGTCTTTAGACTATATCAATACCTCAACAGTTGATTTAATTTTTTGTAACCCACCATATTTTAAGCTGGATGAAGCGAGCCATATTAATAATAATCACCATTACACACTTGCACGCCATGAGTTAGCGACAAATCTTGATGAAATTTTTGAAACCAGCAAGCGTCTTTTAAAAACAAATGGTCATTTGGCTCTGGTCCATCGTCCCGATCGTTTTTTTGAGATTATAGATAAAATGAGGGCTCATAATCTGATTCCCAAACGCATTCAGTTTGTTTATCCGAAAGCCAATCAAGCAGCAAATATACTACTGATTGATGCGATTAAAGACGGGAAAGCTGGGGGAGAAGTTTTTCTTCCACCTTTGATTGTACACGGAGAGGATGGCGCTTATACAGAAGAAATTCGCAAAATCTATTATGGTAAAGCATAAACGTTTTAAGATTGATTATGCCAGAGATTATCTGGTATTTTTTTATAAGAAAAAATGTAAAATTTTACAAAAAGACGATTTTTACGAGAAAATATTTTCAAAAAATCTATTCTTATGTTATAGTAGGTATCTATTAAATTTTGGGAGAATTTTATTTAATGAATAAACGAATTTTAACACTTGGTGCACTTGCACTTGCCTCCGTAACTATTCTAGCTGGCTGTCGTGGACGTAATAGTGAATCAGCGGGTGCTGCAACAGACTTAAAGGTAGCACTTGTTCCAAGTACAGGTGGGGTAGATGACCGTTCATTTAATCAATCCGCTTGGGAAGGCCTACAAGAGTGGGGCAAGGAAAACGGTTTGTCACAATCAAAAGGTATCAACTACTTTAACGCAAGTGCTGTTTCTGAATATACAACCAACTTTAACTCCGCTGTTTCGGCAGGTTATGGTTTAGTATTCGGTGTTGGATTCGACCTCCAAGAAGCAACATCGCAGGCAGCAAAAAATAATCCTGATACAAAATTTACAATTATTGATTCAGTGATAAAAGATCAAGACAATGTTGCCTCAGCAACTTTCGCAGATCAAGAAGCAGCTTATCTTGCAGGTGTAGCTGCAGCAAAAACCACCAAAACAGATAAAGTTGGTTTTGTAGGCGGGATGCAATCGGATATTATCACTGCATTTGAAAAAGGTTTCACCGCTGGGGTAAAATCAATTAACCCTGATATAAAAATTGAAGTACAGTACGCGGGTACTTTTACTGATGCAGCCAAAGGCAAAACAATAGCTGCAGCAATGTATGGTTCAGGTAATGATGTTATTTATCAAGCAGCAGGTGGTTCTGGTGCCGGTGTCTTTTCTGAAGCTAAAGCTCTTAATGCTACAAAAAATGAAGCAGATAAAGTGTGGGTTATTGGAGTAGACCAAGATCAAGAGTATCTTGGAAATTATAAATCTAAAGACGGAAAAGATTCGAACTTTGTCTTGGCTTCATCTGTTAAAGAAGTTGGTGTTGCTGTAAAAGATATTGCGAACAAAACCAAGGATGGTAAATTTCCTGGCGGACAAGTTCTTAACTACAACCTAAAAAATGGAGGGGTTAGCCTTGCCAAAGACAACTTGTCAGATAAAACTTGGAAAGAAGTTGAAGTAGCAAAACAAAATATTATTGATGGTAAAGTTACAGTACCGGAAAAATAAAAAAAACCATCAAAGATGGTTTTTTTGTTTAATAAATCATATCGTAAAGTTCAATCGCTACAAGGTCGATATCATCAAAGATAGCAACATCTTTTTGTTTTGGATATTTGATAGAAAAGGCAGTTTCTTCTGGCACGAAGCTTACAGTTGCAATAACTTCACCTTCGCGCTCAAAGTTGTAAGTTTCTTTTGGATCAGCCGTTTCAATCAAACGATTCAAACGATCCATGATTGCCATCAAATGTGATTTCATTATTTCCTCCAATGCTTATTTTAAGGGACCTTTTAATTGTCCCACAAGCCTTATTTCATATTTTCTTTATCTATTTTAACATAATTCTGTAGATTTTTAGCGAGTTTAGTTGCTTTTTTTGTTAAATATTGCGCCCTAATTTTTTCTCTACGAATAGAACGTTTCATTTGTCTTGACCATCTTTGAGTAACCACATCAAATTCTTCTAAAAAATGCTCAGAATTTTTACGTGCTTGATATTCAACAATGGTGTCTTGATAGAAGTTATAGACTTGTTGTGCGAAGTTTTCTGCAGAAATTTCGTACAATTTTTTAGCAAATTTTTCTTGATCAAGTGTTTGACTTTCTTGTACCGCTGCGACGACCGTATCAACGATTTCTTCATCAGAAGCAAAGAGTCGGCCAAACTCCTTATCATCAATAAGCTCTGTGAGATATGGGTTTACGGTTGCTAAAACACGTGTGCCGGCAGCTAGTGCTTCAAGATAAGTTAAACCTTGCGTTTCAGAAGTTGAGGCTGAAATGAAGAAGTCTGCAGCTTTATAGTAGTAAGCCGTTTTGGTATTTTCTACAGCCCCTGTAAAGAAAACGTATTCTTCCATCCCTAGCTCAGCCACTTGATCTTGGAGATTCTTCATATATGGACCATCTCCGACAATGACCAATTTTACAGCAATTTGTTCAACCAACTGTGGCATGGCTGCCACAACTGCTTGAATGTTTTTCTCCGCCGCAATTCGTGAGAGGCTAAGAAGCATTGTTTCATCATCTTTAAGTCCTAAGCTATGACGTAGATCTTGAATCTCCTCGTGAGTAATTTCATCTCGTTTGAAACGAGACAAATCAATCCCTGTAGGAATAATTCGTTTAGGTAAGTCGATACCGTAGCCATTGACAGTATCTAAGACCATTTGGCTGGGGCAAATGATAGCCTCACTACCTCGAAGGAAGTTTTTGATGATATACTTCACCATACTAGGGCGTATCAAATGCCCCTTAGCAATATAATGGACGTAATCCTCATATTTTGTATGTAAAGTATGGATGACAGGAATTTGAAGCTGTTGTGCGACCATTTTTCCTAAGAGCCCCATACCAAACTCTGTTTGTGTGTGGATAATATCAAGCTGGTAAGTTTGTGCAATCTGATAAGCAGCAAAAACTCCCTTGATTACAATCTTACGTTCAGCAAGTGATACAAATGGCACACTTTGGAAACGTATGATATTTTCAGGTTCATGATCGACATCAGCGTGTGGATCTGTTGTAGTAAAGATAAAAACCTGATGTCCGAGTTTTTCTAACTCAATAGTTAAGCTTTGAATACTTGTAGCCACACCACTAATTTGTGGGAAGTAGCTGTCTGTAAAAATTCCGATTCTCATAGTCTTTCTCTTTTATAACTCCAAAGTTTGGCGATAAGCAGCAGCGAGTTCAGCGGCGACATGTTCAATGGCGCGTGTTTGTGCAACTTGATAGCCTTTTTCTGTTTTATCAATTGTGCCGTTCAGTACTTTTTCGAGCTCAGCTACAAAACCATCAACATCTGTTGCTAAACTAGCTGATGTGGTATCGAGCCATCCTTTATAAACTGGTATATCACGTACCACAACATCTTGATGACTGGCCAGTGCTTCTAAAACTACAATACCTTCGGTTTCCTCACGTGAAGGAAAGAAGAAGGCATCAGCAGCAGTCATTGCTCCTTCATAGATGTCTCCTTTGATATAGCCGGGGAAGCGTACATTATCAGGATGGTTCTTTTTAACGATTCGACGTACCCATCCAGGGATGGTCCAAAGGTTTTGATAGCCGAACCAGATGAACTGAACATTTGGCATTTTTTCGGCAACTTTAACGAAATCGTCAATGCCCTTCCGTTTAAAATAAAGTCCGGCACAAATGACCACTTTTTGTTCGTCTTTAATCGTAAAATATTGACGGAAAGCTTCCTCTTTCTCAGGTTTAGCTTGATATTTGTTCAAATCAATCCCATTGGAGATGGGCAAGATAGGACAAGTCAAGCCATACCCACGTAAAAGTCCAGCTGAATAGTCTGTAGGCGTAATCACCAAATCAGCTTTACGATAAAAACGCATCAAGTAGCGTTTAAACAGAGGTGCAATTAAGTTAGAACCGATAAATGAATCTCGGAAGTCTTCCTCTGTAGAGTGTCCGTGGAAGATAACTTTTTTTCCAGCTTTTTTGGCTTTTTTGAGCATCCGCCAACTTTGAGGTCCATAAGTATTGAGATGGAGAATATCATAGTCCTCATTGGGATTTTGCGTCCACTCTACTTGCATTAAATCTAATGCTCTTTGTTGATGTTTCATTGCACGACCAATTCCTGAGCGGCTCAAAATTTGTTCGGCTTCTAAATAAAGTAATATTTTCATGCTTATCACTATTTTACCATAATTCTATTAACAAAAAATAAATATTTATTATAATTCCTTATCAAAAAATCCCCTGTTTCAAGGGGATGTAATTTTTTAATTTTGTTTGTCAAAGTTGATATCACTACTTGTTTTATCCAATTTGATATTCGCAGTAGCCTGTTTTCCGTCACGATAATAAGTTACCTTAATCGTATCACCAATTGAAGACTTATAAAGTGTACTTTGAAGGTTCACGCTTGAAGTGATTTCGTCATCATTGATTTTGACAATAACGTCGCCTTGCTTGAGTCCAGCTTTGGCAGCAGGCATTCCTGATTGAACTTCAGCGATAGCAACACCGTTAGTCACGTTTTCAGGAAGGTTAAGTGAAGCTAACATATTTTGGGAAAGACTTGACAAGTTGACCATTTGTACACCGAGAGCAGGTCGAATAACTTTGCCATCTTTTTCCAACTTATTGATAATGTTAACGACATCATTGGCTGGAATCGCAAATCCCATGCCTTCTACAGAGACACCACTGCTGCTTGTTCCGCTTGGTGTTGAGGTAATTTTACTTGAGGTAATCCCGATGACTTGTCCTTGAATATTTATGAGTGCACCACCAGAGTTACCGGGGTTAATAGCTGCATCGGTTTGAATAGCGTTAACATTAATTGTTTGGCCTTGGCTGTTTTGCAGTGTAACATTGCGATTTAGACTTGAAACAATTCCTTCTGTTGCTGAGTTTGCATACTCACTTCCAAGGGGAGAACCCACCGCGATAGCGGGCTCACCAACAGTAAGTTTGTCAGAGTTGCCGAATGTTGCTGTTTCTTTGACATACTTAGCATCAATTTTGAGGACAGCTAAATCAGAATAAGCATCAGAACCAACAACTTCAGCAGTAACCTTTTGACCACCAGCCATGAGAACTTCTAGGGAAGAAGCACCTTCAATAACGTGATAGTTGGTGACGATATATGCTGTATTGCCATCCTTTTTGTAAATAACACCAGAACCCTCTCCAGCCAGCTGTGGCGTATTACTCTCATTGCTACTTGTATCGCCTCCGCCGAAAATCTTCTCAAAATCGTTGCTTGAGGACGATTTTTGGTAATTAAGAACGGAAACAACAGTGTTCGAAATTTTCTTGATTGCTTTTGTAGTATCTGTATTTACTTGGACGTTAACTGTACTTACAGAATTGTCCGAAGTGTTGTTAGATGACGGCGTGTTGGTCATATTTTGGTAGATAGCACTACCTCCGAGAGCGATAGCACCTCCGGCTACGCCTGTAATAAGTAATGAGGCGATATTTTTTTTTGCCATAGTACAAGAATCTCCTTTTCCAGTAAGAAATATTTATACACAAGTATAATGTACATTCCTTAAATAATCTTTAATATAATACTTATAATTGCGGGATACTCACATTTATATAATACCTTAAAAGCCACTAAAATGGAAATAGAAAAAGAAGTTTTCCACACTTCTGTGTAAAACTCAATAATAATTGTGAACAAGTGAATAAAATTCACAGCTTTTCCACAAGAATGTGGATAAGTTGTGAAAAATGTTGATAAATCTAGCTTTCATTTTGCTTTCAACTGGGGAAAAAGATAAAATAGAAGAATGAAGATAAAATTAATTGTTGTAGGAAAGCTTAAAGAAAAGTATCTCAAGGATGGCATAGCCGAATACCAAAAGCGTATGCGCACGATGAATCCTGTGGAAATTATTGAGTTGCCGGATGAAAAAATTCCCGACAATGCTTCAGACAAGGAAAAAGAAGCAGTAAAAAATCGAGAAGGTGAAAAAATATTGGCTCGAATTGATGATGGGGATAAGTTGGCAGTTCTTGCCATTCAAGGCAAGCTAATGACCAGTGAGAATCTGGCCGAATTTGTGAAGAACTGTGAAATTTATGGTACGCGTCACTTAGTTTTAGTTATTGGAGGATCTCTGGGGCTATCTGATGCTGTTTATAAACGAAGTGATTTACAATTATCTTTTGGGCGTTTTACTTTACCCCATCAATTAATGCGGCTTGTGCTTATTGAGCAAATTTATCGCGCACAAATGATAAATAGAGGGAGTGCCTATCATAAATGAAAATCATAGAAGACTTTCAGGCCCATGCTGATACAGAAAAGGCAAAGAAGCAAGAAGCTTATTTGCGCAACCAGTTTAAATTTTTAGGGCTTTCAACACCGGTTCGTCGCGACTTATCAAAAAGTTTCTTAAAGGAAAAAGCTGAAGAAAAGATAATCGATTGGCAACTTGTTGATCGTTTGTGGTCAGAAGAAGAAAGAGAATTTCAATATTTGGCATGTGACTATCTTCGAAAAATGAAGAAGTATCTAAAGACTACAGATTTACCCCAAATTTATCAGCTAGCAACGACCAAATCTTGGTGGGAAACAGTGGATAGTTTGGATGAGTTGGTGGGCACTCTCTTGCTTAGTGGAAAGATAAAATCACAAGATATTTTGAATTGGTCAATAGATGAAAATTTTTGGATTCGTCGTATCGCAATTGATTGTCAGCTCGGTTTTAAAGAAGCGACAGATACAGAACTCCTGTCCTCCGTAATTCGAAATAATCTGGCGTCAAAGGAATTTTTTATTAATAAGGCTATCGGCTGGGCTTTAAGAGATTATTCGAAGACGCATCCAAAATGGGTCGCCCACTTTCTTTCAGAAAATGAAGAAAAACTTGCAAATTTGTCTTTGCGTGAAGCGTCCAAGTATTTATAGACAGCCCTTACAAAATGTGCTATAATAGTCCTATTGTCTGTGGATAATCAATGTTTTAAAGGAGAATTTAATAAATGAATGTTATGTCTTTGATCTTTATGGTTGTTGTTGTAGGTGGGATGATGTTCTTCATGAACCGTAGCCAAAAGAAAGCTCAACAACAACGTCAAGAACAATTGAACTCAATGGTTATTGGCGCAGAAATCGTAACTATTGGTGGTTTACACGGTGTCTTGAGTGGTATGAATGAAGCTGATGCAACGATCGAATTAGATTGTGAAGGCGTTATTTTAACTTTTGATCGTGCAGCTGTTAAAACAGTAAAAAACAATACTGTTGCAGCACCAACAGTTTCTGAAACAACAGTTGTTGAAGAAACTAAAAAAGAAGATAACCCAATCGAAGAATAAGCAGTAAAAGATAAGTTTAAAAGCCTATCACTCGTGATAGGTTTTTTGTTTTTCGAAAACACCATGATTGTATTGTAAAAAACCGGTCTTTTTCTCTTTAGAGAGCCATTACTGCAGTGACTTCAGAGCAAAATGTATCGAATTTACCTGTGTTTTTATCCAAAATATGATAAAATGGGAGTACTAACTGTGAGGTGCTATGTTTAATAACTTAAAAAATAACTCGCAAGAGCAAATTCCAGTGCCACGGCATATTGGAATAATTATGGATGGAAATGGTCGTTGGGCTAAAAGTCAAGGGAAACCAAGAATTTTTGGTCATAAGGCCGGAATGGATGCCCTAAAGACGGCAGCTATCCACGGACAAAGACGTGGTGTAAAGGTAATGACTGTTTATGCTTTTTCGACAGAAAACTGGTCTCGTCCTATGGATGAGGTCAAGTTTATCATGAGTTTGCCCATTGATTTTTATAGTAAATATCTTCCAATTCTTAATGAAGAAAATATCCAAATTCGGATGATTGGTGAGCGCGAAGGTTTACCGAAAGCAACTTTAAATTCAATTGACCGTGCAGCTGCTGAAACAGCCAATAATACAGGAATGATTCTTAACTTTGCCATGAATTATGGCGGACGTCGGGATATCCTTTTGGCTGTTCAAGAGTTGGCAAAAAGTGGCAAAGATTTGGCGGAAATTACAGAAGAAGAACTTTCTGCTCATTTACAGACAGCAATTTTACCTGAAGATTTACGGGATCCTGATTTGATTGTCCGAACATCAGGGGAATTACGTTTGTCTAACTTTTTACCTTGGCAGGCTGCCTACAGTGAGCTTTATTTTACAGACGTAGCTTGGCCAGATTTTGATGAAGCAGCTTTAGATGCTGCTATTTTAGAGTTTCAAAAACGTGATCGCAGATATGGAGGAGTAAAATGATAAAGCGTATAATCACTGCTATTATCGGAGGAGCCGTTTTTATTGGCCTAATGTTGGCAGGCGGTGCCTATTTTCAAATTTTAATAGCATTGTTGGTTATTATAGCGATGAATGAACTGTTCAAGATGCACAAACTACAATTGATGTCTTTTGAAGGAATATTATCAACTATGGCGGCCTTATGCTTGGCTTTGCCGATTGGAAAATATTTCTTTGGCATGGATGTTGAAGGAAGTACTCTTCTCTTCATGCTTTGTTTATTTGGCATGTTGACCGCTATGGTTTTTTCCAAAGGTTCATATAGTTTCGAAGATATTGGCTTTCCTTTTCTCTCAGCCTTTTATGTAGGTATTGGCTTTCAAAGCTTACTCTTGGCACGTGAAAGTGGATTAGCTGTCGTCTTCTTGGCTTTATTTATTGTTTGGTCTACAGATATTGGGGCATACTTTGTCGGGAAATCAATTGGGAAACGAAAATTAATCCCCGATGTTTCACCAAATAAGACGGTAGAAGGTTCTATTGGAGGTATCTTATCTGCAGTAGTCGTTGCAATTTTGATGTTTATTTTTTATAAAAATGACTTGCCTCAAATCGGCTTCGTAAAACTTGTTCTCTTTACCATTGTCTTTTCTATCGTAGGACAAATTGGTGACTTGGTAGAGTCAAGCATCAAACGTCATTATGGGGTAAAAGATTCAGGGAAACTTTTACCGGGACATGGAGGCGTGCTTGATCGCTTTGATAATTTAATCTTTGTCTTCCCAATTATGCATTTATTAGGCTTGTTCTAAGCCTTGAGGTAAAATAATACGAAATAAAAATACTCTCACTTCACATTTTATTACGCTTTAGGTAAAATAGAGTGTTAAGGAGGGTTTTGTTTCAAAGAAAATAAGAAATAAATACACCTTTAAAGTTATTCGCTCACAAGCTGATGAAAAGCTAGAAGATTAAGGGAGGATCTTTATTGATTCAAACATTGGTAACATTTATCATTGTCTTTGGTATTATTGTTGTTGTACATGAGTATGGTCATCTGTTCTTTGCTAAGCGCGCGGGGATTTTAGTCCGCGAGTTTTCCATTGGAATGGGCCCAAAAATTTTTGCACATCAAGCCAAAGATGGTACGTTTTATAGCATTCGTATACTTCCTCTTGGAGGTTATGTCCGCATGGCGGGCTGGGGCGATGATACAACGGAAATAAAAAAAGGAACCCCGGCATCTTTGATGATTGTTGAAAATCAGGTGGTTAAAATTAATCTTTCTGAGCGGGTGACTTTGGAAAATAGTGTCCCCATGCTGGTCACTGAATACGATTTTGAAAAAGCACTTTTCATCGAAGGAGAAGTTTTTGGTGAAACAAAACGTTATTCAGTTGACCATGATGCAACAATTATCGAAGCGGATGGCACGGAACTTCGTATCGCTCCACGAGACGTACAATATCAAAGTGCCAGCGTTCTCGGCAAGATTTTAACAAATTTTGCTGGTCCTTTAAATAACTTTATTTTAGGGATTATAGCTTTTATTATCATCACTTTTATGCAAGGTGGTGTACCTTCTAATACAAATCAAATCGGACAAGTCCAATCTGGCACCCCTGCTTATTCGGCAGGTTTACAGTCAAAGGATAAAATCCAAGCAGTCAATGGTGAAAAAACCAATAACTGGGAAGAAGTTGTCCAAAGGATTGGTGCAAATGATGGCAGTGAAATCAAGCTGGATATCGAACGTGCAGGTGCGACGAAGACACTGGAGCTCAAGCCAGAAAAAATTGACGGAAGATACCGCATTGGTATCACTCAAACAATCAAAACAGGCTTTTTAGATAAGCTAACGGGTGGCTTTACTCAGGCTGCTAATGCAACAACGCTTATTTTTAAAGCTTTAGGTAACCTCATTGCACAGCCAAGTCTTGATAAACTTGGTGGACCCGTTGCCATTTATGATTTAAGTGGGCAAGCAGCCCGAGAAGGCCTATTATCTGTTATCGCTTTACTTGCCATGCTCTCAATTAATCTGGGAATCGTAAATTTAATCCCAATCCCCGTCCTTGACGGAGGGAAAATTGTCCTCAATATTGTTGAGGCCCTACGAGGCAAACCACTTTCACAAGAAAAAGAAGGAATTTTAACACTTGTTGGTCTTGTCTTTATGGTGGTCTTGATGATTGCTGTGACTTGGAATGATATCCTCCGAGCCTTTATTAGATAAGAAACGAAAAATTTAAGGAATAAAATATGAAACAATCAAAAATGCTTATACCAACGCTTCGCGAAATGCCAAGCGATGCACAAGTTATCTCACATGCTCTTTTAGTTCGCGCGGGATATGTCCGTCAAATCTCTGCAGGTATTTACGCTTACTTGCCATTGGCAAATCGTGTGCTTGAAAAACTTAAAACAATCATGCGCGAAGAATTTGAAGAAATCGGTGCGGTGGAACTCTTGGCTCCTGCACTTTTGACAGCAGATCTCTGGCGTGAATCAGGACGTTACGATACTTATGGGGAAGATCTCTACAAGTTGAAAAACCGCGATCATTCCGACTTTATCCTAGGTCCTACACATGAAGAAACAATGACGGCCCTGGTGCGTGATGAAGTTACTTCATATAAAAAACTTCCTTTAAACGTTTACCAAATCCAATCGAAATATCGTGATGAAAAACGTCCACGTTATGGGTTGCTCCGCGGTCGTGAATTCATCATGAAAGACGGTTATAGTTTCCATGCGGACTATGAAAGTCTTGATGAAACTTACAACGACTACAAGCGGGCTTATGAAAAAATCTTTAGTCGTGCAGGACTTGATTTCAAAGCAATTATTGGTGACGGTGGTGCAATGGGCGGTAAAGATAGCCAAGAGTTTATGGCTATCACAGCTGATCGCACGGATCTGGAAAAATGGTTGGTTCTTGGAAATTCTATTGAATCAATTGACGAAATTCCAAACACAGTCATTGAGCAAATCCAAGAAGAACTTGCCAAATGGCTTGTTGCAGGTGAAGACACAGTCGTTTATGCTGACGGTGGTGACTATTCTGCTAACTTGGAAATGGCAACAAACAAGTTTGAAAATATCGCTAGCTATACGGAAACTTTGGAGCTTGAAAAAGTTGCAACACCTGACGCGAAGACAATCGATGAAGTTGCTGCTTTTTTAGAAGCTGACGTTGCTGAAACAATTAAAACACTTGTTTTCCGTGCTGATGAAGAGTTGGTTGTAGTACTGATGCACGGTAATGATGAGTTGAATGAAGTTAAACTCCAAAACTACTTAGGTGCAAGTTTTGTTGAACCTGCTACAGAAGCAGATGTTGAAAACTTAGCTGGAGCTCACTTTGGTTCACTTGGTCCTATCGGTTTGAAAGACGTTAAGATTATTGCTGACCGTGAAGTTCAAGCGGTTAAGAATGCTATCATCGGAGCAAATGAAGATGGTTTCCACTATCGTAATGCTAATTTTGGTCGTGACTTTGAAGTAGACGAATTTGTTGATTTACGTACGGTTAATGAAGGCGAAATGTCTCCTGACGGTCGTGGCACACTTAAGTTTGCGCGTGGTATTGAGATTGGACACATCTTTAAATTAGGCACACGCTACTCAGATTCAATGGGCGCTAACGTTCTTGACAAAAATGGTAAGGCAGTGCCGATCGTTATGGGGTGTTATGGTATCGGCGTGAGCCGTTTGCTTTCAGCAATTCTTGAACAATTTGCCCGCATTTACGTAGAGAAAACACCACGTGAAGAGTACAAATTCAGCTGGTCAATCAACTTCCCTAAAGAGCTTGCACCATTTGATATTCACTTGGTACCTGTCAATACAAAAGATGAAGAAGCGATGGCTGTAACAGCTGAACTAGAAACGGCCCTTCGTGGTAAAGGCTATCAAGTTCTTGTGGATGACCGCAATGAACGTGCAGGAGTTAAATTCGCAGACAGTGATTTGATTGGCTTACCTGTTCGTGTAACAATCGGTAAAAAAGCAAGTGAAGGTATCGTTGAAGTTAAAATTCGTGCAACAGGTGAAGTTGTTGAAATCAATAAAGAAGAACTTGTCAATACGATTGAGATTTTGACGAAATAAGATATCACAGATTAAGCCTCTAAAACTTATCTGGTAAGTTTTTAAAGTATAAATGAAAAGATTGAGATTGGAATTGTCTCAATCTTTTTTATATCTTTTCTTGAAAGGAAAAGATTATGTTACAATTTCTTTAAATAATTTAATAAAATATTAAGAGCAAAAATATATTTAGAGGAAGTTCCTCTTATTCTATTAAGAAATTAAGCAAAGATTATCATGGGAAAAAATAAAGTTAATACTGAAAGGCTTGCAAAGCGATGTAAAATACCTAAAATAATTCTGGCCTATATCTGGTATATTTGTACTAAAAAATGAATTTACTATTAGGTGTATTAAGTTGATGAAATTAAATAAAATAACAACTTTATGGCTTAATAGTAACGATCGGCTTTATTATTTTGCTGTTAATTATCCTTTATAAACTCTTTAAAAGAACTTATAATATCCCAAAGGTGAGGTGTAATATTATTAAATTATTTTTTTGGGGTTTAGCATTTATGCTAGGCACCAATTTTTTGAGGAGATTTGTGCAATGGGGGCTTGTGGCTTTCCTCGAATTTCCCCTCAATCTGACGACAGAATTACTAAGTCTAGCCATTTCAGGCCTTTTCTTATTAGCAATTTTTATGCTTGGACCTCGGAAAATTGACATCCTAAAGTTAATTTTTTTATCATTTTTATTGCTCACCCATTTTTTCAGTCAGCTTTTCAATCACATGATTGTGTCTGGTTTTGATTTTCCTGACATTCTAGCTATAGACTTGTTAAGTTTTGCTCTCCCCGCTCTTATCTTTGGAATACTTTTTGCTATCCTAGGGCGAAAGGCTGATGTTTTTAAGTGAAATTTACGTGTTTTTTCTAAAATTAAAAAGGCTGACATCACTTTCAGCCTTTTTAACTTCATAATAATTTCCGATAAAAAGCACAGATGTTGCTTTTTTGTTATAATGGAGGATACAGAAAAAATAGAGATATGCGGAGAAAAAATGGAAAATCTTTTTGAAAAACTGATGGATCAAATAAAAATGCCAAACCAAATTCGCGAATCGGCTCTTTTTTCCAGTGGAGAAATTGAAAATGTCGAAGTACATACGGAACGGAAGCTTTGGAAATTCCAATTAAAATTTGAGAAAATCTTGCCAGTTGAACAGTGGAAGGTTTTGTCTGGATTGATTGAGTCTGCTTTTTCAACTATCGCTGAGACGGAACTTTCGATAACAGTGGACCAACCTGAATTTGATGAGGCGATGCTTAACGATTATTATCAGCTTGCATTGACTTTACCAGACTTAGCAGATACAGCTTTTGCGAATATCTTTAAAAAATATCAGATAGAGCAACGAGGCGTTCAGATCAATCTTTTGGTCGAAGATAATCCTCAGTTGGATCATTTTGTAAAAAAAGACTTCCCTATCTTAGAAGAAAAGTTAAAGGATTTTGGCTTTGGAGCACTTACTATTCGCCCTGTTGTTGACGAAAAGTTAACCTTGGAAAAACGAGAAGCACATGAGCGTAAAGTGCATAACATGCTGGCTGCAGAGTCAGCCTCGCAACAGCAGATAAGTGAACTCAAAAAGCAACGCACAGATGAAGCTAGTGCCAAAACCGAAAAAGCTCCTGAAAAAATTGATACAGCCTTGTCAGAAGGAATTTCATTTGGACGTAAAATTAACGGCACAAGCCCCGTGACTTCGATGAGCTTTATCGCTGGCGAGGGAAGTGGCGTTGTTTTTGAAGGTTACGTCTTTGATGCGCATCATCGTGAGTTTGCCAGCAATGGTACAGGAAAAGTCAATCATGTTTTGGAGATGAAGATTGCGGATGAAACTTCCATCTTCCAAGTTGTTAAATGGGGGCGCAAAGACAATGAAATAGCTCAATTTAACACCATCGTTGAGAAAGTCAAAGCGGCCAATACAAGTGAAGATGGCTCGATTCAATTTGAACAAGGCATTTGGCTGCGTGTGCGTGGAAATATTGCACATGATGTTTATAAAGACGATCTAGTCATGACCGCAAATGATGTCGTTGAGATTGCTAAAAAAGAAGATTGTAGCCGAGTTGCGGCACAAATTAGTGCTGTAAAATCAGATAAAATTCAGATAGGGCGCGAAATTAAGAATTCTGAGCCAATCACACCGATGCGTTCGGTCAGTGAATTTTCTACTCATGGCTCTTTGGTGTTTGAAGGTTATATCTTCAAGAGTGAGCTGCGCGAGATTAAATCACGCAAGACAGGAAATATTAGCCATCTGTTAGAGATTGAAATGACGGATTATACATCCAGCTTTTATATCTCAAAATGGGTTCGTGGAGATGAAGAAATTGCTGTGGCTAAACAGCTTACAGGCATTTGGGCGCGGGTACGCGGCACAGTGCAGCATGATGACTATAAAAAAGATCTTGTTCTCCAGATGAGTGACTTACAAGAAATACCGACACAAAGAGTGCGGGAAGATACGGCGGCTGAAGGAGATAAACGTGTGGAATTCCATAGCCATACGAATATGTCAACCATGGATGCGATGCCTCCTGCAAGTAAGCTTGTTGCTCAAGCTGCGAAATTTGGTCATAAAGCAATTGCCATTACAGACCATGCGGGTCTTCAAGCTTATCCTGAAGCCCATCAAGCCGGGAAAAAACATGGTGTAAAAATTATCTATGGCGTAGAGGCAAATCTGGTAGAAGACAAGATCCCTATTGTGTTCAATGAAGAAGATGTCAACATGTATGAGTCAACTTATGTTGTCTTTGACGTGGAAACGACAGGACTATCTGCTGTCCATAATGACTTGATTCAAATTGCCGGAACGAAGATGCATAAGGGAAATCCCATCGGCGAGTTTGATGAGTTTATTAACCCTGGTTATGCCATTAGTGATTTTACAACAGAATTAACAGGTATTACACAGGATCATTTAAAAAATGCGAAGCCTCTATATGATGTTTTAAAAGCCTTTCAAGAATTTTGTCAAGGCAGTATCTTGGTAGCCCATAATGCTACTTTTGACGTAGGCTTTATGAATATGAATTATCAGCGAAATGGCTTGCCTATCATTAAGCAACCTGTAGTGGATACTTTAGAATTCGCTCGTAATCTGTACCCAGAGATGAAGCGTTTTGGTTTGGGACAATTGACGAAAAAGTTTCAGATTGGTTTAGAGCATCACCACATGGCCAACTATGATGCGGAAGCGACGGGACGTTTATTGTTTGTCTTCCTTAATGAAGTTCGCGATCGTTTTGGCTGGACATCACTGCTTGACTTGAACGACAAACTCGTAGCGGAAGATTCTTATAAGAAAGTCCGTCCAAAACACGTTACACTTTATGCTCAAACACAAGCAGGTTTGAAGAATTTATTTAAACTTGTAAGTTATTCTAATGTTAAGTATCTTGCTGGTGTACCACGTATTCCGCGTTCCGTTTTGCAAGAACATAGAGAAGGCATCATTGTTGGCTCAGCCTGCAAATCAGGCGAAGTTTTCGATGCAATAACCAATAAAACCTTTGAAGAAGCTTTAGAAATTGCCAAGTTTTATGACTTTATTGAAGTTATGCCGCCAGCGCTGTATCAATCTCTTGTTGTCGGGGGTAATTTTAAGAGTGAGAAAGAGCTGCAACAAACGCTGAAAGACTTGATTAAGCTCGGCAAGAAGTTAGGCAAACCGGTCTTAGCTACTGGTGATGCTCATTACCTTAACCCAGAAGATGCGATAAATCGTGAGATTATTATACGTTCGCTGGGTCAAGGGGCAGAAATCAACTGGAATCAAGGAAGAGGGGAGCATGCAAAACCTCTACCTTTACCCGAAGCGCATTTCCGTACGACAGATGAAATGTTGGACGAATTTAGCTTCTTAGACGAAGCCACAGCGCGTGAAATTGTCATCACCAATACGCAAGAAATGGCAGAGCGGTTTGAAGAATTAACACCTGTAAGAGATGATCTTTATACACCGAAAATGACCTTTGAAGGTGGAGAAAGTTCTGAGGAGCGCATCACGCGTTTGACTTATGAGAAAGCGCACGAGTGGTATGGCAATCCTTTGCCAGATATTGTAGATGCGCGTTTGGAAAAAGAGTTACGTTCTATTATAGGGAATGGTTTCTCCGTGGTTTATATTATTTCGCAAGAACTTGTACGGCGTTCAAATGAACGTGGTTATATAGTAGGTTCTCGTGGATCAGTGGGTTCATCACTTGTAGCTACAATGATTGGTATTACCGAGGTTAATCCTCTTGCACCGCATTATCGCTGCCCGGAATGTCAATATTTTGAATGTTATGATGATGGGAGCTACGGCTCAGGTTATGATATGCCTGATAAAAAATGTCCAAAATGCGGACATAAGTTGGTAAAAGATGGTCATGATATTCCCTTTGAAACTTTCCTTGGTTTCAAAGGTGACAAAGTACCCGATATTGACTTGAACTTCTCGGGGGATGATCAGCCTTTGGCCCATTTGGATGTCCGTGATATTTTTGGAGAAGACTATGCTTTTCGTGCGGGAACAATTGGTACGGTAGCCGAAAAAACAGCCTTTGGTTTTGTCAAAGGTTATGAACGAGATTACAATCAGTTTTATAGCAATGCTGAAATTGATCGTTTAGCCATGACTTCAACAGGTGTTAAACGTACAACTGGACAACACCCGGGCGGGATTATCGTTATTCCAAACTATATGGATGTCTATGATTTTACACCTGTACAATATCCAGCTGATGATGTGCGTGCGGAATGGCAAACTACCCACTTTGATTTCCATGCGATTCATGATAACATCTTAAAACTTGATATTCTTGGACATGATGATCCGACGATGATTCGAAAACTCCAAAGTTTATCGGGGATTGTCCCACAAGATATTCCCATGGACGATGAGGAAGTAATGAAACTCTTTACAGGTACAGAATCGTTGGGAATTACGGAGGAACAACTAGGCGCAAAACTTGGTACGCTAGGTATTCCTGAGATGGGGACCTTCACTTCAATGAACATGATTGCTGAAGCTAAACCTAAAACTTTTGCAGATTTATTGCAAATTTCAGGACTTTCACATGGTACGGACGTATGGGCAGGTAATGCCCAAGAATTAATACGCTCAGGAATTGCTGACTTGTCCAGCGTTATCGGTTGTCGGGATGATATTATGGTTTACTTGATACATGCTGGTTTAGACGAATCCATGGCCTTTAATATTATGGAACGAGTGCGTAAAGGGATGTGGAGCAAGATTGGGGCAGAAGAAAGAGAAACCTATGTTAATGCGATGCGTGAGCATGGTGTCCCAGATTGGTATATTGAATCTTGTTCGAAAATCAAATATATGTTCCCGAAAGCCCATGCTGCTGCCTATATTATGATGGCTCTTCGTGTTGCTTATTTCAAGGTACATAAGCCAATTCTTTACTATTGTGCATGGTTTTCTATTCGTGCAACAACATTTGATGTTGCAACGATGGGAGCAGGTTTAGATGCAGTCAAGGCGAAGATGAAGGAGATTCGTGATAAAGGTTTCGATGCAACCAACACTGAGGTCTCTTTAATGACAACGCTTGAGCTTTGTAACGAAATGCTTGAACGCGGCTATAAATTTGGTAAAATTGACCTTTACCGCAGTGAAGCTACAGAATTTGTTATCGATGGCGATACATTGATTCCACCATTTATCACAATGGATAGCTTGGGCGAAAACGTTGCAAAACAACTTGTTGAAGCCCGTAAAGAAGGAGAGTTCTTGAGTATTATGGAACTTCGTAAACGAGGAGGCGTGTCACAAACAGTTGTTGACAATATGAAATCTATGGGAATCCTCCAAGGAATGCCAGAAGATAATCAATTAAGTCTCTTTGAAGACCTCTTTTAATAAAAAACAGGAAACCAGACACAATGGTGTCTGTTTTTTTATAGTCTTTAAACGTG
>ERZ1034865.396-NODE-396-length-28412-cov-20.861234_pt1 | contig 28412 bp, 20 predicted proteins | sample MGYA00520632_ERZ1034865 | MGnify/ENA primary metagenome ERZ1034865 (study PRJEB33766, sample SAMN09781738) | gut metagenome | biome: gut microbiome | host: Homo sapiens | place: Madagascar | study: EMG produced TPA metagenomics assembly of the PRJNA485056 data...
TCGCCGCCTCCTTTCAATGAAGAGCCTCAGATTTCGAAAGATTTCTGAGGCTTTTATTTTTCGTTTTATTATATGCTTGAATCTATTTCATATTATATCCAATCTATCTCTCGTTGGCTTTTACGTTGCAGATACAGTCGTGGGTTTGGCATTCAGTCGCCTTCGGCTTATTCTTTCGTGCGTTATGTTGTCAACGAGCATGATCCTTATTATGCCTACGAACAGCTGGATGAGGAAATGAAAGACCGGTCTAAGACTTTCCGTAAATTGGGCCGTCTGTTCTTTCGTCTTGCCAATTACTGGCAACCCCAATATGTCGTGATGGGTGATTATGATTTCGCTCCGTATGTGTATGCTGGTTGCCAAAATACGTTGGTCAGAATGATAGATGATTATTATTTTGATGAGGAAAGTGCTAAGGCTTTGGTGATAGTTGACATGGAATGGCTTTCTGATGAAGACATAAGAAATGAAATCTTTCAGCATTCATCTGATCAGTTACTTTTGGTTATAACAGACATTTACAAGACTCAGCAAACTCATCGGTTATGGGAAGAAATGGTAGCTGACGACAGGAGTGGTGTCTGCTATGATTTATATCTTTGTGGGATTATATTCTTTGATAAATCGAAGCATAAGCAATTTTTTAAGATTAATTTTTAATTTCCCATAAAAATAAATACGTAAAATGCTTGTAAATACAAATAAAAGTATTACTTTTGCACGCAAATTTATAAACCGTTAAATAATTAGCTATGTATTGGACACTTGAATTAGCTTCAAAGCTTGAAGATGCACCATGGCCTGCAACAAAAGATGAGTTGATAGACTATGCAACTCGTTCTGGTGCGCCTCTGGAGGTTCTGGAGAATTTGCAGGAGATTGAAGATGAAGGTGATGTTTACGATAGCATCGAAGACATCTGGCCTGATTATCCTTCCAAGGATGATTTCTTGTGGAATGATGATGAGTATTAAGTGATGATAGGGCTGCTCTTATGGATAAGGGCAGCCTTTTTCATTTTATTTTTTATCTCTATTCCCAATTCATACAATATTTTGAGAAAAAATCCGTTATAGTATCGTGTATAAAAGAATTAAAATAGCGACTTTGTTGATGATACTGGGTATAACCACCTGTTATGCTCAGTACGATCCTTCTTTTAGTCATTATTTTGATATGGAACCTTCCTTCAATCCTGGTGCGGTAGGTAAACAAGCCAAGATAAATGTGAATATTGATTATGCATTAGACATGGCTGGTTTTGAGCATAATCCCCGGACTATGTATGCTGGAGCCGATTTGCCTTTCTATGCCTTGAAGAATTATCATGGTGTCGGTGTGCAATTCATGAACGACCAGATAGGTTTGTTCACCCATCAGAAGTTGGCTTTGCAATATGCTTTCAAGAAACGGCTTTTCAAGGGTATGCTCAGTGCTGGTATTCAAGCTGGTTTTCTAAGTGAAAGTTTTGATGGCAGCAAAGTGGATTTAGGAGAATCTAATGACCCTGCTTTCTCCACCTCTCAGATTGATGGTAACGGACTGGATCTTGGCTTTGGTCTTTATTATTCGCATGGTGCCTGGTATGTGGGAATTTCCGGACAGCATCTGAATGCCCCTAAGATTGAAATGGGTGAAACGAATGAAATGCAGATAGATGCAACTTATTATTTGACTGGCGGATACAATATTAAGTTAAGAAATCCGTTTTTATCTATAAAGCCTTCTACTCTTGTCAGATACGATGGCGTGACCTGGAGAGGAGATGTAAGTTGCAGGATGGTCTATACGCATGAGAAGAAAATGATGTATGGCGGTGTGTCCTATAGTCCTACCAATTCCGTTACGTTCCTTGTTGGTGGAATGTTCCACGGAGTGGTGTTAGGTTACAGTTATGAAATGTACACGTCGGCTATCAGTCCTGGCAATGGAAGTCATGAGCTGTTTGTCGGTTATCAGACTGACATCAATCTCGTAAAAAAAGGAAGAAATAAACATAAAAGTGTAAGAATACTATAGTATAAGAATAATATGAATATGAAGAAAGGTATCATGTGGCTTTGCTCAGCCTTTGTGCTGGTGGCATTGACTGGATGTTTCGGTGCCAAATCTACCTCGATGGCAGGTCGTGGTGGTGAAGTCGTGGGCGTATCTGGCAGGGGATTTACCGAGCCAGCTCCTTACGGCATGGTGAAGGTGAACCGTGGCTTCCTGAAGATGGGCTTGGAAAAGCAAGACTCTCTTTGGGGAGGAAAAACGCCTGTGAAGGAAATCTCTGTGGATGGTTTCTGGATGGACGATACTGAAATTACCAACTCTGAATATAAGCAATTTGTTGCTTACGTGAGAGATTCTATCTTGCGTACCCGTCTTGCTGACCCTTCTTATGGAGGCGATGAAACTTATATGATTACGGAAGATAAGAATGGTGAACCTGTGCCTCCGCGTGTCAACTGGAAGAAGAATCTTCCTAAGAAACCTAATGAGGACGAACTGCGTGCCATTGAGAGTCTTTATACGACCAATCCTGTGACGGGAGAGAAGTTGATAGATTGGAGTCAGCTCAACTATAAGTATGAAATCTATGATTATACTGCCGCTGCCTTGCGTCGCAACCGTCTCAATGCTTCTGAGCGTAACCTCAATACTGACATCGAGGTGGATCCGAACGAGGTGGTCATGATTTCCAAGGATACAGCCTATGTGGATGATGAGGGTAGAATCGTGAGACAGACCATCAACCGACAGTTGAGTGGACCTTGGGATTTTCTCAATACCTATATCGTGAATGTTTATCCGGATACAACCTGTTGGGTGAATGACTTCAAGAATTCTGATAATGAGACTTATCTCAGAAGTTATTTCAGCAATCCTGCCTATAATGATTATCCTGTGGTAGGCGTAACTTGGGAACAGGCGAATGCATTCTGTGCCTGGCGTACGGACTATCTGTTGAAAGGCTTGGGCCCTGAGGCACGTTTCATACAGAGATATCGTCTGCCTACTGAGGCTGAGTGGGAGTATGCAGCCCGCGGTAAGGAGCAGAATGAATTCCCTTGGGAAAACAAGGATGTAAAGAATGGGGATGGATGTTTCTATGCCAATTTCAAGCCAGACCGTGGTAATTATACCAAGGACGGAAACCTGATAACAAGCCGGGTGGGCATCTATTCTCCTAATTCTAACGGACTGTATGATATGGCAGGTAATGTGGCTGAATGGACCAGTACGATTTATACAGAAGCGGGTGTTGATGCCATGAACGATCTGAATCCAACGCTTGTTTATAATGCAGCCAAGGAAGATCCTTACCGCTTGAAGAAGAAAAGTGTGAGAGGTGGTTCATGGAAGGACCCTGAGTCTTTCATACGTTCGGCATGGCGCTCTTGGGAATATCAGAACCAGCCTCGTTCGTATATCGGATTCAGATGTGTGAGAAGTCTCGCAACAACATCAAGTGCAAAACAGAAACCTACAAAATCAAAGAATAGGAGATAATAAAAATGGGTGATTACAGTAAGTTTAATATCGTTTACCGTCTGCAAAAGTGGATGGATAGCGTGCCTGGACAAACATTCCTGAACTATGCATATAGTTGGGGTGCATCTATCGTTATCTTGGGTACACTCTTTAAGTTGACTCACTTGCCGGGAGCCAATCTGATGTTGTTCTTGGGTATGGGTACTGAGGTATTGGTATTCTTCCTGTCAGCTTTCGACCGTCCTTTTGATAAGACTGCCGATGGTCGTGATATTCCTACACATATCACTGAAGAATATCTGGAGACGGGCAAGGTCACTTATGATACAAATAATTCTGTAGCTGGTTCTCAGCCGGTTTCGGGTTCTCATCCTGTTTCCGGAGATGCTGTGGTTGTGGGACAACCGATTGTCTTTACTCCTGGTGCTACTGCTTCTCAGGGCATTGCTTCTGCAGCAACTTCTGAAGGCACAACTTCATCTCCAGTTTCTGCAGCAGCTTCTTCTGTCTCTGCATCATCTTCAGATGATAAGGATGCCGATGTTGCCGTTCAGCAGCCTCAGTCAGCAGCCGTTCAGCAGCCTGTAGCTGGTTCTACTGCATGGGTTGGTGGTCAGCAGCAGATAACTCCAGAAATGGAGGAAGCACAGAATAACTATGTGGAAGAGTTGAAGAAGCTGGTAGAAACTCTCGAAAAGGTAAATGAACAGAGCAGCCGCCTGACCCGTGATAGCGAGGAAATGGAAAATCTGAACCGTACGCTTACTGGTATCAGCAAGGTATATGAAATGCAGCTGAAGGGTGCCAGTCAGCAGATTGGTACTATCGACCAGATCAATGAGCAGAGCAGAAAGATGGCTCAGCAGATAGAGCAGCTCAACAAGATTTATACTCGCATGATCGAGGCAATGACTGTCAATATGAGAGCTGCTGCCCCACATGTAAGTGAAGAGTAAAGCATTCAATTGAATTTTTCAGTTATAAATAAATGGCAATAAAGAAAAGACCCGTTTCACCGCGCCAGAAGATGATCAACTTGATGTATGTCGTCCTCATGGCCATGCTTGCATTGAACATCTCTACCGAGGTGCTCAACGGATTCTCTATTGTGGAGGAGAGCTTGAACCGTACCACGGCCAATTCTTCTGCAGAGAATGCTGCTATCTATGGGGATTTCAGCGAGCAGATGAAGAAGAATCCTGCCAAGGTGAAAGAATGGTTTGAGAAGGCTACTCAGGTGAAGGAAATGAGTGACTCGCTCTACAACTTCGCACAGCAGTTGAAAGAAGCCATCGTCAGAGAGGCTGATGGAAAGGATGGCGATGTGAAAAACATCGAGAACAAGGATAATCTGGAAGCTGCGGGCATCGTGATGCTGGCTCCTGGTACGGGGAAAGGCAAGAAACTCTATGATGCCATCAACCGTTATCGTGAGCGTATCCTCACCATGGTGACTGACGAGCATCAGAAGAAAATCATTCAGAGCAACCTCGCTACAGTTGTGCCAAAGAATTCAAGGACTTTGGGCAAAAACTGGCAGGAATATATGTTTGAGAATATGCCTGTGGCTGCTGCTATCACTTTGCTCTCCAAACTGCAGAGTGATGTGCGCTATGCGGAAGGAGAGGTGCTCCATACCCTCGTTTCTAATATAGATATGAAGGATATTCGCGTCAACAAACTTGATGCCTTCGTGATTCCGGAGAAGACTACGCTTTATCCTGGCGAGCGCTTCAATGCCAACATCGTGATGGCGGCTGTGGATACTACCCAGCAACCGGAAATCTATGTGAATGGTATGCGCGTGAATACGGCTCATGGACAGTATTCCTTTACTGCTGGAGGTGTAGGCGAACACCAGTTCAGCGGATATATTCTGATGCACAATGCCAAGGGAGATGTCTTGCGACGCAATTTCCTGCAGAAGTACAGTGTGATTCCGGCTCCTAATACTGCTACTGTGGCAGCCGACATGATGAATGTGCTCTATGCCGGTTTCCACAATCCAATCAGTATCAGCGTACCGGGAGTTCCTGCCAATGCGATTTCTGCCAGCATGAGTGGCGGTTCCTTCATCTCCAAGGGAAATGGACATTTCGTGGCAGTTCCATCTGCTGTAGGCAAGGATGTGACGATTACAGTTACGGCTCGTGACAAGGGACAGATCCGTACGATGCCACCGTTTGTTTTCCATGTCAGAAAACTTCCAGACCCAACGGCTTATCTGGCTTTGGGTACCAACAGATATAGAGGTGGTGCTCTGTCAAAGGCTTCTCTGATGGGAGCAACAGGCATTCATGCCGCGATTGATGACGGATTGCTCGATATTCCGTTCAAGGTGCTGAGTTTCGAGACTGTATTCTTCGACAATATGGGAAATGCGGTTCCTCTTGCTTCAGCAGGTGCCAATTTCTCACAGCGTCAGCGCGAGGAATTCCGCCACTTGTCCAGAAACCGTCGCTTCTACATTTCTCATATCAAGGCAGTTGGTCCTGATGGCATTACCCGCAATCTCTCTGCTGCAATGGAAGTGATTGTGAGGTAAGAGAGAGTCTGGAATAGGAAAAAGGCGAATCTGGACAGGATATTCATTCCGGGTGGGATGGAAAACTTGCCAGAATGCATAACATAATGATCAAAGTAAATAAAATCAATGTGATGAAAAAGATATTTATGCTTTTGATGCTTGCAGGTGTTACGCTGGGAATCAGCGCTCAACCTGAAGCGCGCCGCCAGGCACAGCAGAAGGCTCAGCAGAAGTCGAATGCCAACAACATGACGACCCGTGCACAAATCATGTTTCCTACTACTGCTTCCATGGATGAGGATGTGGTATGGAGACGTGACATCTATCGCGAGTTGGATCTCAACGATGATGCCAATGCGCCTTTGTATTATCCTGTGGAACCATTGGGCAGTCAGACAAACTTGTTCACCTATATGTTTAAGTTGATACTCTCAGGTCGCATCAAGGCTTACCAGTATAAGTTGGACGGCAACGAGAGTTTCAGTGATGCTGACTTGGTGAAGCCAAAGGCATTCCTGGATAATTACCATATTTATTATGAGAAGGATGCAAACGGAAGAATGCGTCTTGACAACAGTGATATTCCTTCCCGCGAAGTGAAATCTTACTATGTCAAGGAATCTTCTTATTTTGACCAGCGTACTTCCACCTTCCATACTCAGGTGTTGGCACTCTGTCCTATCATGACCCGTGAGGATGATTTCGGAGATGGTGGCAATAAATATCCTTTGTTCTGGGTGAAGTACAGCGACCTGGCTCCTTACTTGTCTAAACAGCAGATTATGACCAGTAATCTGAACAATGCTGCGACGATGAGTGTGGATGATTACTTTGTAAGAAATCAGTATAAAGGAAAGATTTACAAGACCAATAATATGTTGGGCAAGACTTTGGCCCAATATTGTCCTTCTGATTCGGCTATGAGCAAGGAGCAGAAGAGGATAGAGGCTGAATTGGCTGCCTTCGAGAAGAATATCTGGGGCGATCAGACGAGAAAGGATTCTCTGGATAGTATTGCCAATGCCAGTAAGAAGGATGCAAAGACTATCAAGAAGAACCGCAGAAGTTCTTCTAAGTCTTCAGGTTCTTCTTCGAGTGTAAGAAGACGTCGCCAGCGCAGTTCTGGTTCTTCTACCTCCAGTGCAGCCCGCGTTTCTGTCAGAAGAGAGCGCCATTAATTGGTTTGGTTCTGATTGTTGGAAATAATAACTATCGGAAATATCAATCATTGGGATCATAATGATTGGGATAAGAATCGTTGGAATAACAATCGTTGGAATTATATGATTTGAACAACAATTATTAGAAATAAAAATAGAGAAATAGGTATGAAAAAAGTATTGACTTTTATGGTGTTGTTGGCATCATTGCTGTTCGTGCAGCAGGCTAACGCACAGGTTAAGTTTGGTTTGAAAGGTGGTTTGAACGTTACCAATATGTCTTTCAGCAAAGATGTCTTCGATGCTTCTAATAAGACAGGTTTCTTCGTAGGTCCTATGGTGAAGATCACCTTGCCAGTAGTAGGTTTGAGTTTCGATGCAGCTGCTCTCTATGATCAGAAAGAGGCTGACGTGAAGTATCAGGGATCTGATAATTCATATTTCAAGGAGAATGTAAAGCAGAAGTCTCTCAACATTCCTGTGAATGTACGCTATGGTTGGGGATTGAGCAGCGTGGCAAATATCTTTCTCTTTGCGGGTCCTCAGTGGGGAATCAACGTAGGTGATAAGAATTTCAAGTGGGATACTGGTAGCAGTTATTCTTTGAAGAAGTCTAATTTTAGCGTCAATGTGGGTGCTGGTGTTACTTTGTTGAGCCACGTACAGCTTTCTGCTAACTACAATATTGCTTGTGGAAAGACTGCAGATGCCTCTCTCGAAAAGGTGGGCGAAACAGTTTTGGGTAGTGATAGAAGCCGCAACAATTCATGGCAGATTGCGCTTGGCTACTGGTTTTAAAAATCGGTTCTATTTCAGTCTGGCTTTCTTAAAATATATAAAAGCAGATACCCTTTATTGGGTATCTGCTTTTTTATTGTTATCTTTGCACGACGATATAATTCTCAAGATGACTTTTCTGTATGAAATACGTAGATGTGATACTTCCTTTGCCGCTTCCAGGCTTGTTTACCTATTCTGTTCCTGAAGGAATGGAAGGGAGGGTTGTGTTTGGCAAGCGCCTGCTCGTACCCTTAGGAAGGAGCAAGAAGTATATCGGTATGGCGGTGAAAACGCATGATGAGAAGCCTGCTTTTGAGGTGAAACCGATAGAGCAGGTGCTGGATGAAAACCCTGTGCTTCTGGAAAGGCAATACCGGCTCTGGTCGTGGATCAGCGATTATTACATGTCTCCATTGGGTGATGTCTATAATGCTGCTTTCCCGGCTGGACTGAAATCTACAGAGAAGTTTAAACTCAAAATGGAGCTATATGTCGGTTTGTCGAGTGCTTATCGCAACCCTCAGACGCTCCGTGTGGCGCTTCAGATGATGGGGAGGGCTGTCAAGCAAATGAAGGCTTTTACCACCTTCCTCCAACTGTCTCATTGGGATATTCTTCTCGAAAACGAAGTAGATGAAAACGGACTGCTGCGGGAGGAATTCTATGAATTGAGAAATATGCAGTCTCCTGATATTCCTTCTTCAAATGGAAACCAGCCTTCTGATATTCCTTCTTTTATAGAAAAAGTAACAAAGGAGGAACTAATGAACGAGAGTCATTCCACCTCTGCCATTATCAAAAGTCTGATAGATAAGGGATTTCTTTTTACATACGAGATAGAAGTAGGGCGTCTGAATACATCTGGCGAATCTCATTTCGAGTTGATCAAACCGCTCTCTATGCCCCAGCAGGATGCTTACAACCAGATTCTGATGCAGATGATGAAGAAGAATGTGGTGCTCTTGCATGGAGTGACTTCCAGCGGTAAGACGGAGGTCTATATCCACCTCATCAAACAGGCGCTCGATGAGCATAAGCAGGTACTTTATCTCTTGCCAGAAATTGCGCTTACGGTGCAGATTATGGAACGTCTTCACCGGGTTTTTGGAGACCGACTTGGCATCTATCACTCGAAATATAGCGATGCAGAGCGTGTGGAAATCTGGCAGAAACAGATGTCTGATCATCCCTATGATGTCATCTTAGGAGCCAGAAGTGCAGTCTTCCTGCCTTTTCAGAAACTCGGACTTGTGATAGTGGATGAGGAGCATGAAACCAGTTTCAAGCAGCAGGATCCCGCTCCTCGCTATCATGCCCGCAGCGCAGCCATCGTTTTGGCAAGTATGTATCCCGAAGCCAAAGTGCTCTTGGGTACGGCTACTCCTTCGATGGAAAGTTATTACAATGCCCAGCAGGGAAAGTATGGTCTGGTGGAGATGAAAACGCGATATAAAGACATCCAGCTGCCGGAAATACAGGTGGTGGATGTGAAGGATTTGCGCCATCGCAAGATCATGAAGGGGGCATATTCGCCACAACTCTTGGCTGCCGTAAGAGAGGCCTTGCAGCGTGGCGAACAGGCTATTCTCTTTCAGAACAGGCGCGGTTTTGCGCCGATGATTGAGTGTAAGGTCTGTGGATGGGTTCCGAAATGCAAAAACTGTGATGTGTCGCTCACATTGCATAAGAATATCAATCTGCTTACCTGCCATTATTGTGGCTACACGTATCCTGTTCCTACGGAATGTCCTAACTGTGGAAGTACTGAGTTGATGGGCAGGGGTATCGGAACAGAGAAGGTGGAAGACCAGTTGACTGAAATATTCCCTGAGGCGCGTATTGCCCGTATGGATCTTGATACGACCCGCACCCGCAATGCCTATGAACGCCTGATAGAGGATTTTTCTTCGGGAAAGACCAACCTGCTTATCGGTACGCAGATGATTTCCAAGGGACTGGATTTTGACAAGGTGAGCGTTGTGGGTATTCTCAATGCCGACTCGATGCTCAATTATCCTGACTTCCGGGCCTATGAACATGCCTTTATGATGATGGCACAGGTGAGTGGAAGGGCTGGCAGAAAGGGTAAGCGAGGATTGGTGATTCTGCAGACGAAATCTCCGGAATTGCCTGTTATCTCGCAGGTGGTTCACAATGATTATGCTACTTTCTACCGCGACTTGCTGGAAGAACGTAAAGCCTTTCATTATCCGCCTTTCTATCATCTCATCAACGTCTATCTGAAGCACAAGCATGAGAAAGTCTGTCAGCAGGCAAGTATGGAGCTGGGACAGACCTTGCGAGGATGGTTTGGGGAGAGAATCTTAGGACCTGATAAGCCTGCAGTGGCTCGTGTGAAGACAATGAATATCCGTAAGATAGTCATCAAGTTGGAGAATTCTCTCGACTATAGGAAAGTGAGGGAATTCCTGTTGTTTGCTCAAGAAAAAATGTCGAAAGATCCGCGATATGGGGCTTTGGTCATTTATTATGATGTGGATCCGATGTAAGAGAGAATATTATAATTTAATTGGATCGCTACGGCGCCAGCCATTGGACAGAGGTCAAATATCCGCGGAAATCCGTGAATAATCCGATAAGCAAAACTGCCTCCGATTTATCCGTGAAATCCAATGAAAGAAAAAACATGTGAAGAAAATCAATGAAGAAACGAAAAAGAGGATGTGTCTTTAACTTATGACACACCCTCTTTTGATTGTTGTAGTTATGTGTTCCGAATTTCTTCAGGATTCTTATTCAGAACGATCTATCATTTAGAAATTAATGTCGAGACCTACGGCAAACACGTTGTTATTACGTGTATAGTCTGAATTATAGACGATGCTCTTGTCAGCTGCAAGCTGAACAGTCTCAGAAGTCTTCTTGTGCTGATAGAATGTGTGGAAGTAAGCTACGTTGAGATCCATCTTCTTGTTGATGTGATAAACACCACCGATGGCAGCAGAATTTGAACCTACTACGAATGACTTGTCGTCCATATACTCATCAGACAAACCATAGTTTGTGTTCTGCCAACCTGTACTCAGGGTGATTTTCTTGTTAACGTCTACCTCTACACCTGCATTATACTCCAAAGTACCACGCTTCAACTCCTTGTTGCGGTTGTTGTAAGATGTAGCATTCTTGTCGTCGAACCAGTGGAAACCTACGTTTACTCTTACTGCATCGACAGGGCTGTAGCCAATACCGAGAGCCAAATAAGCAGGAATATCACCAGCAATCTTCTTGCCATCCTCATATTCACCGATAGCCTTGTTCAACTTCTGGTCAAACTGGGTCTTCAAGCCCATCATAGTAGCTCCTACTGTTGGGTCATTCAATACTGCATTGGTAGTGTTTTCAGCCTGCTGCTTAGCCTGCTCAAGTGGAAGACCTGCATTATGAAATTTATCAGTCAGGATGCCTGTCATCTGATTGGCAAGGTTGGCTGGCAAGTTACCGATACTTGGAGTCTGGTTTACTGACTTGTTCTTCAGGCGAATACGGGTCTTGAACTCGTATTTAGCAGAGAAGTTCCAGCGGCCTGTCTTGTAATCTACGCCGATGATAGGAGTGAAACCTACACCAGTCTGGTCGCAGCTCAACTCGATGTTGGCAGCATTTTCCTTCGTAGGGTCGAGCACTTTATAGAGAGGCATATTGCCTACATTGATGTTTTCTACATATCCATAGTAGTTGGTCAATGCATAGACACCGCGAACACCCAAGAATGCGCTGAAGTTATCACAGAACTTATATGCTGCACCTACAGAGAGACCATAGTAATACTGGCGACCGTGCATATAGCTGTTGAAGCTGTACTTGCCGGTTTTGCCGAAAGCCTGGTCTGAAGTGAACATTTCCATGCCTGGCTGACCGAGTTTATTGCCTAAAGTCTGGTCAACGACACCTGCCAGTCCGCAAGCAGCAATAGCAGTCTCTGATACGATTTTCTCGAAAGAACCCAGTCCGTCGTCGAAAGTACACTTACCGCCACCGCCAGTGAGAGAGAAGTTAGCCTGGAACGACCATTTGCCCTTGTTGTAGGCATACTGGAAAGAAGGGATAACTGGGGCAAAAGCCTTACCCTTGAAATCACGAGGAGTGATAGGATTGTTTACATTATTAGTAAACAATTTGTAATCATTGTTGATAGTACGAGTTTGGTAAGCCAACTGCCAGTTGATGGCAAGATGGTGGCCTTCACCCATGAATACAACGCCTGCTGGGTTGTAATAAACACCATCGATACCGATGGAAGCCTCACGGCTCATCATTCTATTGAATGCTACGTGTTGGTTTGTATTAGTGAGCAAACCACCTGCAAAAGTAGGTGCTGCACCTGCCATCGCAATGGCAACACAAACTAATTTTAGTTTCTTCATTTTAATAAATTTAAATAAAAACGTCCGCAAAGGTAAGAAGAATGTTCTATTTCGCTACTACTTTTATTTCTTATTTAAAGTATATTAACAATAAAAAACCGATTTGCTGCACAGTTTTTGAAATATGTGCAATGTTTGGGAGCTTTTATCAGTATATTTCCGCCTGTTCTATCCAGCTATGAGCCCACTTTAAAAAGTGCCATCAAAACAGAGGTGTACTTCAAAATGCTTACAGTTTAAAACTAAAAAGCATAAGAAGAGCCTTTCTATATGAAAAATTGCATTTACGAGCCTGTTTTTGGCTTATTTTTGCTGTTTAACTTTCAAATTGATAGTGCTCTGGCTTTTTCAAGTAGACTCAGCTATTAAAGATTCCTTACTTACCTTGTGCGGGATGATGTTTAAAAGACTTTAAAAGTTATGGACTTTTGGAAGAATATCAGAACTTTTATGTAATTTTGGAGTTGTATTTCAAATTTGCATAGCATGACAGAGATTTATATCAAAAGAGGAATTTAAGATACTGTTATAGAAGCAGCATAATTCCGACTTGTTGTCTTATATTCAAGGTACCGTGGATGAGAATCCCGAAAAGAAGTTCGTTCTTTCAGGGAGTTATAACATTACTCTGTTGAATAAAAAGTCTTTCTCTCAGTACTTGGCTGGGTGACACCTGTCATCTCCAAGCGTATGGTAGTTTATGCTGGCTCATTGGAGGATAATCATGGCGATATTCAGTTGGTGAATTACCAACATCTATAGGCTGGTAATGCTTGTTCGTAACGCAATAAAAACAAAATTATAAATAAAAACCAAATTAAAAACATAAGGCTTATGAAGAAAATGTTTACTCTTGTTGAAAGCAGGATTCTGCTTTTAGTGTTGATGCTGTGCTGTAGCATTTCGAATGTGCAGGCAGATGAAGATGGCTTGCTTTATCAACAGTATCCTATAACAGTAGAAAAGGCAGGACTTTTGAATACCAAGATTGGTAATACAAAGAAATATAAACTCACCAATATTAAGATTTCAGGTGAGTTGAATGCGAAGGATATTCAATTTATCCGGGAAATGGCTGGTTGCTATAATAATACTTATGGCTCGAAGTATGAAGGGCATTTGCAGATATTAGATCTTACAGATGCCTCGTTTGTGGGTACCAATAATTATTTCACAGTATATGATGCCAATGGAAGTACAGTCACCGCATCTCTAACCGATGACAAGTCTGCGGGTGATTATACTTTTTCGTATTTATCTAATTTACAGGAAATCAAGCTTCCAAGTAATACTGTGTCAATAGGCGTGAATGCGTTTGCTGGATGTACTAATTTATCTTCTATCACTTTGTCTGATGGGTTGGAGTCGATTGGTAGTAGAGCCTTCCAAAACTGTGTAAGTCTCACTTCCTTTGCGATTCCTGCTGGGGTGGCAGTGTTAAGTGATTGTGTATTCAAGGGGTGTATAAACTTGGAAACGGTAGAACTTTCTTCTACTTTGACAAGTATAAACGATAGCACATTCTATGGTTGTGAGAAACTGATATCTTTGACTATTCCCGAGAGTGTAATAAGTATTGGTAGTTATGCTTTCTATAATTGTAAAAACTTACCTTCTTTGATATTGCCTTCTAAGTTGGAAAGCATAGGAAGTGCTGCTTTCTCAGGTTGTGAAGGTATTACCTCTTTCGTCATTCCGTCGGGAGTAACCTCTATAGAAGATGATACATTTTATGGTTGTACTGGGATTACTTCGATGGCGTTGCCTTTTGGGATTGTAAAAATAGGCAATCGAGCTTTTTATAATTGCACTAAGTTGGACTCTTTCGTGATTCCTCTTAGTGTTACTTCTATTGGTGAAAGTGCCTTTAGAAATTGTACTTGTATTTATTCTATTTCTATTCCTTCGGGTGTGAAGTTCATAGGCGATTATGCTTTTTCTGGATGCAACCAATTGTACGATATGTATGCTTATATGACAACCCCTGCAACAGTCTCCAGCAATACGTTTTATGGAATCATGAATAGTTGCTGGCTTTATGTTCCAGAAGGATTGCATGATACCTATTTCTTGTTGGATGGATGGGGAGAATTCCGCAATATCTCTTTATTTGACCCTGCGAGAAAATATAATACGATATATGTCGATAAGGCAGGAACGTTGAGTGCTAAGATTGATGATGGCTGGAAGTATAAGATTACGAACCTTACGGTGAATGGCGAGTTGAATGAAAGTGATATTTTATATCTTAAAGATTTAGCGACAAATGGTGTTCTTCAGACCTTGGATATGGTTGGTGCTAAATTGGAAAACTTGCCTGATCATGCTTTTCAAGATTGCTGTGGATTAAAGCAGATAACTTTGCCTATTACTTTGAAGACAATAGGTGATAATGCTTTTTTTGAGTGCAGAGGGCTTACTTCTGTGGAACTTCCTGAAGGTGTGACAAGCATTGGAAAAATGGCTTTCTGTCAATGTTTTGGGCTTACTTCCTTAAGTTTGCCTTCTACTTTGACTAGTATTGGGGAAACTGCCTTTATGAATAGCACAAATATTACCTCGATTTATGCAGGTATGAAAACTCCTATAAAGGGTAAGACGATAGATTTGTGTTTAGGTGGTTTCTTTGGATATGTGAATAAAGACGAATGTATTCTTTATGTTCCTGAGGGGTCGCTAAGTGCTTATGGTGCTGCTGATGAATGGAATAAATTGAAGAACATTGTGGAATTTGTTCCAGAGTTTACTGTTGATAACACAAGAGAAATCGCAGCGTGTTTGAAAAATAAGATAATAAAACTGACAATTACTGGAAATATGGATAGTGATGATTATCGATATCTTAGAGAGATGATAAATGAAGGACAACTACAAGAATTGGATCTTAATGATGCGAAGGTGAAATACTTGGAGGAATATGCTTTCTGTGATTGCAATGGACTGAGAACTTTAATTTTACCTTCTTGTTTGAAAAGCATAAATAGTGGCGCTATTGCAGGATGTTGTGGTCTTACTTCTATTGTGGTTCCGAATGGTGTTGAGAAGATCTCAGAATATGCATTTTATCAATGCAACAACTTACTCTCTCTGACTTTGCCTGCTAACTTATCGACTCTCGATTCTTTTAAATTTGGAAGCCATAGTATTAAGGTGATTTATGCGAATATGCCTAATCCTATTGGCGTTCCTGATGGAATATTCCGTGAGATTGATGTAAAGAATTGTGTTCTCTATGTACCTGCTGGAAAAGTAGGGGCTTATAGGTCTGCTAAAAATTGGTGTGATTTTGATAATATCATAGAGGTGGAAACCTCGGGAATTGATTCTGTTACCCTCAATCCAGATGCAAAGGTAGTTTCTCGCTTCTCTTCTGATGGGCAGCTGTTGACTGTTCCTGTTAAGGGCTTGAATATCGTGAAGTACAGCGATGGAAGTGTGAGAAAGGTTATTGTGAAATGATATAAATCAAAACAGGGTGATACGAGCAATCGCATCACCCTGTTTTGATTTATAATAAAAATGATTCTGCTACAAACTTTTGGTACGTAATCAAGTCTATTAAAGTATGGATCTCTTGAAAAAATGCTCGTTTTTAAAAACTTGTAAATACCAAAGTAAAGTTATATCTTTGTAGCGTTGGTTCCCAATGATCCCTGAATTTACTCAAACTATTGGGCTTGTTTTTATTTCTCTTTCCTTTTTATTCTTTATTTATTCAGATGCGGATACGAAATTCGCGTATGATAAATGGATTTCAGACGTTCTGTGAGCACCACTTTAGCCAGGGCGATGTCGCGGAAGGTGATAGGACATTCCTTGAAGAAACCTTCAGCCACCTGACCGTCGATGAGCTTGTTGATGAGCGTGCTGATGCTTTCCTCGGTATATTCATTGAGCGAGCGGGAGGCTGCTTCCACCGTGTCGGCCATCATCAGAATAGCCTGCTCACGGGTGAATGGATTCGGACCTGGATACTGGAAAAGCTCCTTGTTTACATTTTCATCTGGATGGGCATTACAATAATTAATATAGAAATACTTGGTAAGTCCGGTGCCATGATGGGTGGAGATGAAATCCTTGATGATGCCAGGAAGGTTGGCCTTTTCTGCCATTTTCAAGCCTTCGGTCACGTGGCTGATGATGATCTGTGCACTCTCCAGATCGGTAAGCTGGTCGTGCGGATTGACGCCAGCCTGATTTTCGGTGAAGAATACAGGATTGCTCATCTTTCCGATGTCATGATATAATGCACCCGTACGCACGAGCAGACTGTTGGCATGGATGCGGTTGGCGATTTCGGCAGCCAGATTTCCCACGGTGATGGAGTGCTGGAAGGTGCCTGGAGCTATCTCGCTCAGGTTGCGCAGCAGTCCCTTGTTGGTATTCGAAAGTTCAAACAATGTGACATTCGAGATAAATCCGAACAGCTTTTCTATCAGATACATCAGCGGATAGGAAAGCAATAGGAAGATGCCGTTGATGGTGAAATGGGTGTACATGCTGGTGTCGATATTGAATACCTCGTTGTCCTGCATCAGCTGCAGTGCCAGATATACCACTCCGCTTGCCACCGTCACCAGCAGGGCTGTGATGAATATCTGCGAGCGCTTGCTCAGTTCACGGAGCGAATAGATGGCCACCAGTCCGGAAGCCAGCTGCACGATGATGAATTCATACTGGTATTTTACAGCCGCCGCACATATCAGAATCATCGTGACATGGGTGATGAATGCCGTGCGGGAATCCATAAATACTCTTACGAAGATAGGCACCATGGCAAATGGGATGATATACACAGAGAAGAAATTGTGCTTCATCATCAGCGATACCAGGATAGGGAAGAGCGTGATCATCGCATAGAGCATCGTGATGCTGCGCGGTTTTTCGAAATAGTCTTTGCGGAAGAGCGAGAGATATGACGTAAACATCATGACAAGGATGAATACGAAGAGCACCTGTCCGATGATGGTGGTGGTGATTTCCTCCTCAGTGGACGTGCGCCGCTTCATTTCCTTGTCGAAGGATGTGAGCACGCGGAAGGTGTAGTCGCTGATCACCTCGCCTCTGTCCACGATTTTCTGTCCGCTCATCACCATTCCGCTTGCCAATGGAATGCTGCTCAGCAGGTCGTTTTTCTCGGTTTCGCTTTTCTCTTTTTCGTAGATGATGTTGGCCTCTATATAGTTGTTGAGGTTGCAGCGGGAGAGCAGCGGTCGCTGGGCAGCCAATTTTTCGTTGGCAAAGAGATGCTCATAGGCGGCTATCGTAGAGTAGAACGACTTGATAGGCACGCTTTTCACGTTCTTTCCGCTGATGATTCGGATGGTGCTGGTAGAATCCTTGAAGATGCGGTTGTACTCCGTGGTGTTGATGATGCCCATCTGATAGACATTGTGCAGTTCGTTGGCTATGAGCCCCACAAAATCATTAGGCAGACCGGGTATTCCCTTCTGGAAATCGTGGAGAAATCGGTTCACCTGCACGTTTTCCACCGTTGGATTCAGGCCATAGTAGGGCTGGAACTGGTTCATCATCGAATCCTGTTCGTGCTTGATAGCTTCATCGGTTTTGTAGATTGGAAAGTCGAACTTGGCGATGACAGAGCCGTACATCCATGGTTTTCCTACATCGTATCGGTACTGGCGACCCTCGTTGCGAGGCAGAAACCATACGATGACAGCCACGGTCATGCAGACCAGTATGGCCTTAGTCACCAGGTTGCGCCAATAGTTTTCTTCCGGATTGTTGAATATACTCATATTTTTTTGTTTTTGTTTTTCTTGTTGGATTGGTGGGAAAGTCTCTTCACTTTTGAATATTTATGGATAAAAAGGAGCATTTCTTTGAATAAAAATGCCGATTTGCCCCATATTTCCCTTTTCATGTGCGAAAATACGAAAAAAAACTATTATAATCGCAAAAAAAGATGTAAATTTGCAGAAAATTTTGAAAATAGCTATAAAATAAGACATGGCAGATAGAAAAGTAAGAGTGCGTTTTGCCCCAAGTCCTACGGGTGCATTGCACATTGGTGGTGTTCGTACCGCCCTCTATAATTATTTGTTTGCTCGCCAGCATGGTGGTGAACTTGTGTTCCGTATCGAGGATACTGACTCTCATCGTTTCGTACCAGGTGCCGAGGAATATATCCTGGAGTCATTCAAGTGGCTCGGCATCAAGTTTGATGAGGGAGTGAGCTTCGGTGGTGAGCATGGTCCTTACCGTCAGAGCGAGCGTCGTGACATCTATAAGAAATATGTACAGCAGCTTCTCGACAATGGTAAGGCTTACATCGCTTTTGATACTCCAGAGGAACTGGAGGCCAAGCGTGCTGAAATCCAGAATTTCCAGTATGATGCCCACACCCGTATGCAGATGCGCAATTCTCTCACCCTTTCTCAGGAAGAGGTGGACCAGCTCATCGCAGACGGCAAGCAATATACCGTACGTTTCAAGATAGAACCTGGAGAGGAAATCCACGTCAATGATATGATTCGTGGCGATGTGAAGGTGATGAGCGATATCCTCGACGACAAGGTGCTCTACAAGAGTGCCGACGAGCTTCCTACTTACCACCTGGCTAATATCGTGGACGATCATCTGATGGAAATCTCTCATGTGATCCGCGGCGAGGAGTGGTTGCCAAGTGCACCATTGCATGTACTTCTCTACAAGGCTTTCGGCTGGGAGGATACCATGCCTCGCTTTGCCCATCTTCCATTGCTTCTCAAGCCAGAGGGTAAGGGTAAGTTGAGCAAGCGTGATGGCGACCGTCTCGGTTTCCCAGTATTCCCATTGGAGTGGCACGATCCTAAGACCGGCGAGGTTTCTTCTGGTTATCGTGAGAGCGGTTATTTCCCAGAGGCAGTAGTCAATTTCCTTGCATTGCTGGGCTGGAATCCTGGCACAGAGCAGGAAATCTTCTCTCTCGACGAACTGGTGAAGGCTTTCGATATCTCCCGCTGCTCTAAGGCAGGAGCCAAGTTTGACTTCAAGAAGGGCATCTGGTTCAACCATGAGTACATCCTCATGAAGAGCGATGATGAAATAGCCAATCTCTTTGCGCCTATCGTGGCTAATAACGGTGTGGAGGAGACAATGGACCGCGTGAAGCAGGTGGTACACATGATGAAGGATCGCGTGAACTTCGTATATGAGTTGTGGCCATTGTGCTCATTCTTCTTCATTCCTCCTACAGAGTATGATGCCAAGACAGCCAAGAAGCGCTGGAAGGAGTATTCTGCTCAGCAGATGACCGAACTGGCTGAAGTGCTGGAGGGCATCGAGGATTTCTCTATCGAGGGTCAGGAGCCTGTTGTGATGAAATGGGTAGAGGATAAGGGCTATAAGCTCGGTGATGTGATGAATGCTTTCCGTCTCACGCTCGTAGGCGAGGGTAAGGGTCCAGGTATGTTTGATATCTCAGCCTTCCTCGGCAAGGAGGAGACTCTGAAGCGTCTCCGCAGAGCCATTGAGGTTCTCGGATAAGCATCGCGGTCAGCATATTTTATCTCTTTCTGTGGAAAATTTCTGCTTTGTGCGGGGATTTTCCTCAGAGAGAATTCAATTTATATTTAGATATTTATAGATACTAACCGAAAAAAAAGAAAAACATGATCTATAATGTCGTCATTTATTTCGTGCTTTGGGGAATCGCCATCGCCAGCCTTTTCAATGAGAAGGTGCGCAAGATGTGGCGAGGTGAGCGCGATGCCTTCAGGGTACTGAAGGAAAATGTGGATCCTTCCGAAAAGTATATCTGGTTTCATGCCGCATCACTTGGCGAGTTTGAACAGGGTCGTCCTTTGATGGAGCGTATCCGCAGAGATTATCCCCAGTATAAGATTCTGCTTACCTTCTATTCGCCTTCCGGATATGAGGTGCGCAAGAATTATGAGGGCGCTGACATCATCTGCTATATGCCGGTGGATACCCGCCTGAATGCCATCCGTTTTCTTCGCCTGGTACGCCCTGTGATGGCTTTTTTCATCAAGTATGAATTCTGGTCTAATTTCCTTCATATTCTCAAGTACCGCAACATTCCTACATATAGTGTGAGCAGTATCTTCCGTGAGGATCAGGTATTCTTCAAGTGGTATGGCAGGAGCTATGCAAATGTCTTGAAGTGCTTCACCCGTTTCTTTGTACAGAATGAGGAGAGCAAGCGACTGCTCGCCGGCATCGGTATTACGGATGTGGATGTGGTGGGAGATACCCGTTTCGACCGTGTGCTGCAGATCAAGGAAGCAGCCAAGCATCTGCCTATCTGCGAGGCGTTCAGAAAGGGAATTTCTGCTGATGGTTCTTTGACAGAATCCCCTGCAGGTAAGTCTGCATCCGTACCTTCTCAGGACTACAAAGTGTTTGTAGCAGGCAGTTCATGGCCTCCGGATGAGGAAATCTTCATCCGCTTCTTCAATGAGCATAAGGATTGGCGCTTGCTGATAGCTCCTCATGTCATAGCCGAGGAACATCTGAAACTGATTCTTTCTCTGCTGAAGGATAAGAAGGTGGTGCGCTATACTCAGACTACTCCTGAGGAAGCTGCTGGGGCAGATGTGCTGATCATCGACTGTTTCGGACTGCTGAGCAGCATGTACCATTATGGCGATGTGGCTTATATCGGAGGTGGTTTCGGAGTTGGTATCCATAATACCCTGGAGGCTGCCGTATGGAATATGCCGGTTATTTTCGGTCCTAACAACAAGAAATTCCAGGAAGCTCAGGGCTTGCTGAAGTCTGGCGGCGGATTCGAAATCAACAATTTTGAGGACTTTGCAGGCTTGATGAAGTCGATGATGAATGACGAAGCTTTCCTGAAGTCTGCGGGAGAAAAGGCTGGAGAATTCGTAGCGAGCCTGTCTGGCGCAACAGATAAGGTTCTTTCTAAGGTTCAGCTTTAAGTATAGTCAGTATAGGAAGATTTTCTTTTTGCAAAGAAGTAAGTCCCCTTTCTCAGGGAGAATATAATTTTATGAAAGCAGTACTTTTGTATTTATGGTGCAAAAGTATTGCTTTTTTTGTAACCAGCAAATTTTAGTGTGCGTAAACTTGCGATTTTATGCATAAGTGATAAATTTCGACCTTCTGAAGTGATAAATGACGGTTTTCTGATGCGGTAAATGACAGCTTTCTGATGCGTTAAATGACAGCAAAATGAGGATATGTTTTGTAAGTCATAGTTTTATGACTTACAAAACATAGTTTTATAGCAGAGAACTCGTCTGGTGCATTTTTTTATATCTACAAAATCAGTAATCAAAAGGGGATATTGTATTCAGTAAAATGAGACTGAAATATCTTTTCTTACTTTATGATGCGGTAATAATCCTCTTTGCGAGGCTTTACTGTATGCGGATGAGCAGATGCATAGCCTAATGCCAAGGCTCCAACTCCTATCAAACCTTCAGGAAGATTCCACTCTTTCAACAGATTTTTGCCCTCCTCGGAAGCAAACATGGCATCCTCGCGATTGATCCAGCAAGAAGAAAGACCGATAGAGTGGGCTGCCAACATCATATTGCCGAGGATGAGACTGCCGTCCTTGATGGCGTTTGCATTGCTCTCTGGAGCCAAAACGATGACGATGGTTGGTGCTCCATAGTAAGGATCACTCTCTACACCCATCACATCAGCATTCATCTTGCGAAGCTGGGCGCAGATCTCCGGATTCTGTACTGCGATGATGAATGGTTCCTGAGTGCCATGACCAGTGGCAGCCCATGTGCCTGCCTCCAATACAGCTTTCAGTTCCTCATCGGTAATCTGATCTGCCTTGTATCTACGGATACTTCTTCTCTCCTTAATGGCTTTCAAAACTTCATTTTCCATTGTCTTTCAGTTTTATATTTTAATTGTTTATATCCTAATAGAGTGAAGCACGAAAAGCATTTGAATTCTTCACTCTTCACTCTTCGTTCTTCACTCAAAGAATTACATCGGACAACCTGTGTCCTCATCCTCCACGTACTGGCTTAATACTCGGGCGATACGGATCAGTCCCTGCATTAGGGTCTTGCGAGGACAGGCGATGTTGAGGCGCAGGAAGCCTTGACCGGCTTTTCTGCCATACATTGTGCCGCTATTCACGAATACCTTGCCGTCATTCATCAGCTTCTCATAAGCCTCGTCGCTCGAAAGTTCGAAAGGTAGAATGTCGAGCCATACCAGGTATGTGCCTTCCAGACGGGTAACTCGAACCTGAGGTAATTCGGAATTGAAAAATTCCTTTACGGTCTGATAGTTCTCATAGAGATACAGGTTCAGTTCGTCCAGCCATTCCTCACTCTCGTTGTATGCAGCCTGGAGAGCAATGACTCCGAATGGGTTGACATCACACACCTCGTGGATATTGATAGCCCTGTTGATGCGGCGACGCAATGCGGCATCCGGACAGATGATGTTGGCTATCTGCAGACCGGCAATATTGAATGATTTGGATGGAGAATTCAATACCACGCAATTGTCTCTGCAGGCTTCGCTGATGCTTGCGAAAGGAATATACTGATAGCCCGGCATCACAAGTTCGCAATGGATTTCGTCGGCAACTATCTTTACGTTGTGCTTCAGACAGATATCGTTTATGCGCTCCAATTCCTCCTTTTTCCATACCCTTCCGGCAGGGTTGTGAGGGTTGCAGAGGATGAAAGCAGTCGTCTTTTCGTCAGCACATTTGCGCTCGAAATCCTCGAAATCTATCTCGTAAGTGCAGTTTCCTACTCGTCTCAATTCGTTTTCTACCACCTCGCAACCACTGTTTTTGATGCATGAGAAGAAGCAGTTATATACAGGAGTCTGCACCAGCACTTGTTCGCCAGGCATGCAGATGGCCTTCAGACAGCAGGAAATGGCAGGCACTACGCCCGATGTATAGAGTATCCAGTCTTTCTCGATGTTCCAATGGTGGCGGCGGGCAAACCAGCTGGTGATGGCCTCGTAGTAAGAGTCCGGTACCAGGGTGTAGCCGAAGATGCCGTGAGCCACTCGCTTCTGCAGGGCCTCGATGATGGCAGGAGCAGTCTGGAAGTCCATATCGGCTACCCACATAGGGATAACATCTTCCTCCTTTACCAGGTCCCATTTGTAGGAATTGGTGCCCCGGCGGTCGATGATTTCATCAAAATTGTATTTCATATTTCTTTTTCTATTTTCTTTGTTAGTCAGGTTCTTTTAAAGAACGGGATATGGGTGTCTCGCTTTTTTACGGACCTTCATAAAAGTTAGGTCCGTAAAATTTGATTATTTACCTTCCGATTTGTCGATGATTTCGCAGGCGCCCTGAGGAGCTTTGGCAAACTCGGTGTAGGTGATGCTGCCCACTTTGTCGGCCTCGATACGACCGGAAATAGGGTTCTTGATATTGGTGATACAGCCCTTGATATGTGCATCGATATTGCTACAGTCCTCGAAAGCACGGTCGCATTCCTTGTCGAAAGTGCAGTCTTCCAGTATCACATGATCCATATAGCAGAGAGGTTGTTCGCCGCTGATGTGGCAGCGCACCAACTTGATGTTCTTACTGTGCCATGCGAGATATTCTCCGTTCAGTTCAGAATCATATACGGTTACATTCTCACATTCCCAGAAACTATCTTTGGTGGTAATCTTGGCGTTGTGAATTTCTACATTCTGGCAGTACTGGAATACATATTTCGAGTCGCTTTCCAGTCCGTCCACATAGATATTCTTTGAGAACATGAATGGGTATGTACCTTCGTGCAGTTTTACATTCTTGATTTTCAGTCTATCCACTTTCCAGAAAGTTTCGTCAGCATCCGTGATATTGACATTCTCCAGTTCGAGGTTTTTCATTTCCCTGAAAAATTTCGGCCCGTCAATAGTGCAGTCTTTCATTACCATATTGTTGCTGTACCAGATAGCAGATCGGCTTTCAGGTGCGAAATAGCAGTCTGTGATGAGAGAACCGTCCACGTGCCACCAAGGATATTTTCCGTAGAATTTAGAGTTGTGGCATTCTATGTTCTTGCAGCACTTGATACCTGATTCTCCATCAGTGATAGTGATATCTTCCAAACGGGTGTCGTGCGCGCCAAAGAGTGGGCGTTCACCACCGAAAGTTTTGTTTTTAATCAGTTCCATTTTTCTTTCTTTAATATTATGATTTGTCTTTCCCAACTATTTCCCATCTTTTTGGGGGATGAATTCTTTCTCGTTTGCAAAATTACAAAAAATATGCCAAAGTCATTTCATCTAAATTACGGAAAAAATAACCATTATGGGCTGATTTTGAATCAGCAAGCCATGACCGTAATGGCATTATTGACAAAATACAGCTGATGACAGTAATGACAGATACAGTAATGACAGTTTCTTTAAGGAATAAAGAAAAAGGCTGAATCGCAAGAAATCATCTCACAATTCAGCCCTATCTCATTCACTTATAAAAATTCTAAGAAGAATTACAAGTTAGGGTTCATCTCTTTCCACTCAGCTACTGGAGGAACGATACCAAGCTCTACGATCTCATCGCGCATCTTGCAAAGGTGCTCGTAAGACTTAGCGAGGCTTGCAAGCTCTTCCTCAGTACCTGTAGGCTCTGTGAAGTGAACGCCAGTCTTGTCGATAGTAGTAGGCATAGCCATCATTACGTTCTTGAAACCGAGCTTGTCGTGGTTTACATAGCAACCTGCTGGCAATGTGAACTTCTCACCACCCATAGCAGCCTCGATCATCTTAACTGCATTGTAAGCTGGGCTCTGGAATGAAGAACGACCACGGAGCTTGATGATGTTAGAACCACCCTGTACTGTGTGGTGCTTGATCTCCTCCCAACGCTCGTCAGAAAGACCCATCTCTGCCAATGGCTTGCCGTCAACCTTAACCTGAGAAGCGAATACAGCCATCTGCTCGCCGTGACCACCATAAGTGTGAGCACCAGTTACCTTATCCTGCTGTACACCAAACTCGAGGGCCAAAGCCTGCTGCAAACGAGTAGAGTCGAGAGCTGCGAGTGATGTCAACTGGTTTGGCTTCAAACCTGAGTGGATCAATGCTGTCAAAGCTGTAACGTCAGCTGGGTTGAAGATAACAACAACGTGCTCTACCTCTGGGCAGTACTTCTTGATGTTGTCACCGAACTCTGCTGCGATCTTGCAGTTACCCTTGAGGAGGTCCTCACGAGTCATACCCTCCTTACGAGGAGCACCGCCTGAAGAAATGATATATTTAGCACCAGTGAAAGCCTCCTCTGGGTTAACAGTATAAGTTACGTTAACGCCTGGGAATGCACACTGCTGAATCTCATCGAATACACCGTGAACACCTGGCTCGTAGATATCGTAGAGACAAATGTTTGGAGTAAGACCGAGCATCAAAGCGCTCTGAACCATGTTAGAACCAATCATACCGCCGGCACCGACGATCAAAAGCTTGTCATTAGTTAAAAATTCCATAACTACAATTTTTTATATTAAGTTGTTTATAAATTCTTTTTCTTAACTGCTGAAATCCCTCTCTGAGAGGTGTGGAACCTATCTGAAAGTATATTTACCTTCATTTTTCTTTTCCGACCGCAAAATTACTAAAAAGTAATGTAAAACGTGCATTTATTTGCGCTTAAATTTGTTGTTAATTCTTAAAATTATTATCTTTGTAATCTCTAATTAGCAAAATGCGTTCTGATGGAAAGAAAAATTCCTGCTTCCGGCTGGTTTTTATCGAGTCTTTCAGTCGTTTCGATCACACTCCTGAAGTTCTTATCGGATCTTTCAGTCGTTTTCGAAGATTCTACTGGATTATTTTGATGACTCTTTCTGTGATTTTTAGGGGTGATTCTTTCTGCGCCTTTGGGGCGATTCTTCTGATGCTTCCTTTCCCTATATATATAATAAGGTGTAAAATGCTCAGAATGGAATCTCAGAGATGAAGATATCGCTGAGATTTAATCAGATGCAAACTAAGATGTGTGACAGAGATTTAATCAGACGCAAATTAGGATATGATAGAGATATAATCAGATGCAAATTAAATAATAGAGATAAAATTATGAATGAAATCAATCAGAGATTGGAAAGTTTGAGGGAAGTGATGCGCCGAGAGCATCTTTCTGCCTTTATTTTCCCAAGTACAGACGCTCATCAGAGCGAATATGTGGCCGATCATTGGCAGGGTAAGACTTGGATTTCCGGATTCAACGGCTCTGCCGGAACGGCGGTGGTTACGATGAAATCAGCTGCTTTGTGGACTGATTCTCGTTATTTCCTGGCTGCCGAGGAGCAGTTGAAGGGTACGGAATTCCAGTTGATGAAACTGAAAATTGAGGGTACTCCTACTATTTCTGAATGGCTTGCTCAGGAATTGCAGGGCGAAAATGCAGAAGTGGGCCTCGATGGTATGGTAAATTCCTATCACGAAACGATGGGGCTGATAGCCGATCTTCGGAAGTCGGGCGGCATCACGGTGAGAACCAATTTCGACCCGTTGGGGCTGATTTGGACAGATCGTCCTGCCATCCCAGCCAATCCTGTAGAAATTCAGCCGATGGAATTTGCAGGAGAATCCGTTGCTTCCAAGATTTCCCGCATCCGGACTGCTCTCCGCCAGCGTCATGCCGACGGAATGCTCATTTCTGCGCTCGATGATATCGCCTGGACACTCAATCTCCGTGGCACAGATGTTCATTGTGTGCCTGTCTTCGTCAGTTATCTTCTCATCTCCTCCCAGCAGGTTTCGCTCTATGTGGATTCTGCTAAAATCAATGACGAGGTGAAGGCTTATCTGACTGAAAACGGCATTTCGCTCTATCCATATAATAAGGTGGCTGAAGGATTGGAGCGATATTCCGAGTATAATATCCTTCTGGATGGCGATGAAACCAGCTATTTTCTGTGGAAAACCGTGAAATGTCAGGAGATTATTGCAGGAAATTCACCTGTTCCTGCGATGAAAGCACAGAAAAATGATAGGGAAATCGCGGGTTTCCGACAGGCAATGCTGAGAGACGGAGTGGCGATGGTCAAGTTCCTGAGATGGCTCAAACCGGCTGTGGAGGCTGGTGGACAGACTGAAATTTCCATCGACCGCAAACTTACTTCGCTTCGTGCAGAGCAGCATCTTTTCCGTGATATTTCCTTTGATACGATAGCCGGTTATCAGGCACATGGCGCCATTGTTCACTATGAGGCGACGCCTGAAACGGATGTTGCTCTCAAGCCGGAAGGTCTGATTCTGATAGATTCCGGAGCACAATATCAGGATGGAACTACCGATATCACCCGTACGATAGCGCTCGGACCGGTGACAGAGGAGATGAAGCACGTCTATACGCTGGTGCTGAAAGGACATATCCAACTGGAACTCGCCAAATTCCCTGATGGCGCATCGGGCACTCAACTGGATGCTCTGGCCAGGGAATGCATGTGGCGCGAGGGGTATAATTATCTGCACGGTACGGGACATGGAGTGGGGTCTTATCTCAGTGTACACGAAGGCCCTCACCAAATCCGTATGGAATGGAAGCCAACTCCTTTGCGTGCCGGCATGACCGTGACCGATGAGCCGGGCCTCTATCTTTCAGGCAAATTCGGAGTGAGAATCGAGAATACATTATTGATAAAAGACTATCAGACGACGGAATTCGGCAAATTCCTGCAGATGGAATCCCTTACGCTTTGTCCTATCGACCTGACTCCGGTAGATTTCAGCATGCTTCAGCCAGAAGAAATCGAATGGCTCGATACCTATCATCGTGATGTTTTTGAAAAGCTTTCTCCTTATCTCGAAGGCGAAGACCTGGAATGGTTGAGGGAAGCAACGCGTCCGGTGAATAGAGTGATGTCTTCCGGCAGATAAAAGTTGTACTCCTGTATCTAAAAGCATGATTTTCAGCAGAAAATGAAGTTTTAGAGAGGATGAAAATGGGCTAAATGCCACAAAATGAACGATTTTGTGCAAAAAGTCGGCTAAAATCTTGGTTATTTGATAAATAAGATGTAATTTTGCACCCGCAAATTGTGGCATCGTGCCCTTTTCGCTCAGAAATTATAAGTTTAACATAATAAATTAAAAGCAAAAAAATGATTATTGTACCAGTTAAGGACGGTGAGAACATCGAGAGAG
>ERZ1034865.399-NODE-399-length-28338-cov-12.752219_pt1 | contig 28338 bp, 25 predicted proteins | sample MGYA00520632_ERZ1034865 | MGnify/ENA primary metagenome ERZ1034865 (study PRJEB33766, sample SAMN09781738) | gut metagenome | biome: gut microbiome | host: Homo sapiens | place: Madagascar | study: EMG produced TPA metagenomics assembly of the PRJNA485056 data...
ATAAAAAAGGTAAGCATTTACATCTTTAAAAGTATGATATAATAGTCAAGTTATATATTCAGGCGAGTTAAGACAAAGATTTTTTCGCCTGTAACTGAGCTTTCGAGCTTGGTCGTCATATTTGCCAGTGGCAAATTTAGAAAATTATAGGTGAAACAATTGAAATTCAACGAACTCGGCCTTTCAGAAGGCATTGTCGAGACGCTTACAGCTATCGGTTATGAGCAACCAACGCCAATCCAAGAGCAAACGATTCAACTCGCGCTCTCAGGACGTGACGTTCTTGGACAAGCTCAAACAGGTACTGGTAAAACAGCCGCTTTTGGCCTTCCAACAATCGAAAAAATTAATCCAGAAAATAAAGCGATTCAAGCTCTTGTAATCGCCCCAACACGTGAACTTGCAGTTCAAGGACAAGAAGAACTTTTCCGCTTTGGTAAATCTAAAGGGCTTAAAGTCCGCACTGTTTTTGGTGGTTCAAGCATCGAAAAACAAATCAAAGCTTTGCGCTCAGGTGCTCATATCGTTGTGGGTACACCGGGACGTATGGTTGACTTGCTCAAACGTAAAGCGCTTGACCTCTCACATCTTGAAACATTGATTCTTGATGAAGCAGATGAAATGCTTAACATGGGCTTCCTTGAGGATATCGAATTCATCATCGGCAAAACACCAGCAGAACGTCAAACATTGCTCTTCTCAGCAACTATGCCAAATGACATCAAAAAAATCGGTGTCAAATTCATGAAGAATCCAGAGCATATCAAAGTTGCGGCTAAAGAAATGACTGCTGACCGTATCGATCAATACTTTATCAAGACAAAAGAATTTGAAAAATTTGATGTCTTGACACGTTTGCTTGATGTTGAACGTCCAGAACTCGCTATTGTCTTTGGACGTACAAAACGTCGTGTGGATGAAATCACACGTGGTTTGAAATTACGTGGTTATCGTGCTGAAGGTATTCACGGTGACTTGGACCAAAACAAACGTTTACGCGTTTTACGCGATTTCAAAGGTGGCCACTTGGATATCTTGGTTGCTACTGACGTTGCAGCCCGTGGACTTGACATCTCAGGTGTAACCCACGTTTACAACTACGACATTACCCAAGACCAAGAAAGCTATGTTCACCGTATCGGTCGTACAGGTCGTGCCGGTAAGTCAGGTCGTTCTGTAACCTTTGTTAGTTACAATGAAATGGGTTATCTCCGTGCCATTGAAAAATTGACCAAGAAAGAAATGAAGGGCATGCGTCCACCAACAAAAGAAGATGCTTATCAAGCCAGTCTTTCTGTTGCCATGGATGAAATCAAACGTGACCTCCAAGACGGTAGCCTTAAAGGCAAGTTGACAAAATTTGATGCTGATGCAGAACAACTCATGGCAGAATACGATGTCAAAGAATTGGTTGCTATGCTTATCCAAAGCCGTGTGAAAGACCCTGACACAATGCCAGAAGTCCAAATCACAGCAGAACGCCCATTGCCATTTAATGGTGAAGGCAAAGGCTTCAAGGGCAAAGGTAAAGGCGGCAACAAAGGTGGCGGCCGTTATGGACGTGATCGTAACAACAACCGCGGTGGCCGTGGTGGCGATCGTGATGGCAAGGGCGGTTACCGTGGCAAAGGCGGCGACCGTGACCGCGACGACAAGAAACGCAACTGGCGTGATCGTGACGATAAAAAACGGGACTACTACAAAAAAGACCGTAAACCAAAAACACAAGGTAGCGAAAAACAAGCTGGCTTCGTAATGCGTAATCGCGGCGATAAATAAATAGAAAAAACGCTCAAAACGGCATTTGAATAGCTGTCTTGAGCGTTTTTTTTTAGAACGAATATGAAAAAAGGAAAAGTAAAGCAGTATTTGAGGATATGTCATGACAATGTTATAATAATGTCATAGCCAAGTGAGATTGATCCCTCGCTTGTCTTGTAAGTCTGCCGAATGGAAACATTGTAATAGTCCTTTGACAATTCCGAAGAGCGGAGGAACGTTTATAATGATAGAAAGGACAGCTGGAAATGTTTGTCGTTTATATTGCTTTGGCAATAGCGATTATTTTAAAAGCTTGGGGTCGGTTTAAAATTGATTCTTCTATAGCTTTTAGAATAAGAAAAGCGCCTCGTAAGAAGCGCTAAAACGTCAAATGTTTCCGAAGACTTACGCTGGGAGCTACGGCAATAGCTCTCAGCTTTTATTTTAGTATATCAAAACGCGTAAATAAAGTCAATAAGAGTAGCTACAACTGTGGGAGGGAGAACATTCCCAACTCATAGGGAAGCATCCAAAAACAAAAACGCAAATTTATGAGAGCCAACAAAGGTTCTCATTTTTTTTTCATAATCCTCACATATCTTTTTTATTTTCAATATTAATTTTATATAATTGTCATGTAACTAAAGTGTAACTATATAAATATTAGAAATGTCATATATATATCTGTAACTCAAAATTTATATGAAGAGAGAAATCATACTTTGGATAGAAAGGAGGAAAGGAATGGACAAGACACCCTACCCGCTCGATACGCTGAAAAGTTGGGATCTGAGTGGTGGCGGCAAGTTTACCTTGGATGCTCTTGAATTTTCACCGGACATCCAAGACCTTCTCGATGAAGTGGAACTCATCCTCTCAGCCAGCGAAGCACGGCTGAAGGATGCCCCATCAGAATCAGCCCCATCAGAATCAGCCCCATCAGAATCAGCCCCATCAGAATCAGCCCCATCAGAAATCTTGCGCAACAAAAGTCCGGCAGTTGTGCCAGATGTTACCGGCACAGCCCAGGACCAGACGTTTGCAGCTACAGCGATAGAAAAGGATGTGGCGCAGGTTGAGCCCGAGAAGCCTTACCATTGTTATACCGCCTTTCCTCAAGAGGCAAGGCGGTATCCGACACTGGTCGTCAGTCAGATGACGGTATCGCCGGCGGCGCGCTCGGAGTTTTATCATCGGCACAGTCCACAGCTGGCTTTTGAGGATTATAGCAGTAACCACCCAGCAAAGCCCAAATCAAAAGGCGCTAGCCTTGTGAGCAATGCTTTTTTCTACCTTATCATCATCGTGCTTTTGGTCTTTGTCGAATCACGCTTAATCTTGCAGGATGAAGCCAGTAAGCCCATCAATATAGGTGGTTTTTCGCCCATGACTGTATTGTCTAACTCTATGCGCAGCGTTTATCCACGAAATAGCTTCCTCCTGACTCGACAGGTGGATGCTAATACACTGGATATCGGTGATGATATTACCTTTATCACCGAGTCCGATCGAGTGGTGACCCACCGTATCACAGGCATCGAGGAAAATCATCTGCGGACCCGTGAGCGAGGTTTCACGACTAAGGGGACGGACAACCAGCGTGAAGATGCCGATATGGTCCATGCCAGCAACATCATCGGGCAGGTTATCTTTTCCAGCTATCCGCTGGGGCGCGCCATTCACTTTATCCGAAACAATCTGATTGTTTCAGTTATCGTCATGTTAATTGCTACCTTGTTGCTCCATGAGATTATCAACTATATCCTTTTGGCATTGAAACAGCGGAAGTTGAAAAAGAAAAAAGGGGGACGGCAAACGCGCGATGTGACAGAAAGCGAGGTGCGGACATATGAAACAGCGCACGAAGTTTTTTGAGAAATGGGCTTTGCAAAAGTGCACTCTAGCTGTCAAAGCCTGCCCAAAAAGCTTGCGCTTTCTGTGGCATTACAAGAAAAGGCATATCATTTTCGTCCTTCTTCTGACAACATTAAGTCTTAGCGTGAGTGGCACCTTTGCCTTTACCAACTTCGGACAACGTGTGCTGGGTATAACTTCTCATCAAGCACCGCCCGGTGCACGCTTGCATGATGACTTTGAGGGTTTTGGTCATCTGACCAATGGGTCAGGTAGAGTAAACAAAGATATCTATGTGGAGAACTTCTCCTCAAGAAAAATCTTGGCTCGAGTGCTTCTGAGCGAGTACATGGAGCGTGGACAGGGCGCGGGCGAGCTGACAGGCAATCAAGCGAGGCCACTGGAAGGTGCAGGTTTAGAGCAAGCCCAGCTTACTGATCACAGCTCTTGGGCGGTTGTTAAACCTGAGCGCGCGAGCAACTCTACGATGGCGGACTTTGTCACGCTCTATCTGGGCGATGACAATAGTCGTCCGAAAATCTTCATGCCGACCTTTAACCAAAACAATCACAGTGCCGAGTCCAATACCACAGGAGACGGGCGTGAAGGGCAGACAGGAGGATTCAACACTGACTTAGGGATACCGATGCCCGGCACGCACGATCAGTGGAGCGAGGGACAAAAGCATACGTCTGACTTACGCACTTGGGACAAGGCAGCAGAAGTAGAGGTGGTGATACCTGATGTGACCCACGTGGCACAGGCAACGGTCCAGTCCGACTTTGGCGGCTACATGACCCTGCAGGAATGGCAGAGCACAGGTAAGCCGACTGGCAACTTCTGGGTGCATGATGATAACGGTTGGCTTTACTGGGCGACATGGTTGCCCCAGCGCACAGCGACCAGTCTTCTACTGGATGCTCTAGAGGTGGACTTTGACAACAAAGACACCTACTACGGGCTTTATGCCGAGTCCGACTTGGCAACATCCGAGGATGTGGGCGACTGGACAGGAGTTTCGCCCTCAGCGCAAACACTCCTCGACAAAATCATCAACTAAAGAAAAAGACAACTAAAGGAGGATACTATCACACCGAAAAATACCGTCTCTATAAAGTTTCAACACTCAAAAAATAAAAAAAGAAAAGGAATTATGATTTTATGAAAGATAGAACCAAAAAACTCCTCAAGATTGGTGGCCTTGCTGCGGCGCTTGCCCTGATCGGTGGAACTTTCGCCTTTACCAACTTCGGACAGCGTGTCCTCAATATCACGGAAGACACCAACCGTCCAGAGCACGGTGGACGTGTTCATGACTAATTTGATGATGCTTCAGGCAACAAGGACGTCTTTGCTGAAAACTTCGGGACACAGCCTATCTTTGTCCGTGTGAAGTTGACCGAGCTTATGACCAAGAACGACATCTCGGTCGTACCCGGCGTTGACCCTACAAGTGATCCAGAAGAGTGGCCAGCTTATATCCCGGAAGTGGATAGTCCAGAATCTCTAAGTGGATTTCGTGTCCCTTTAGAAGGCGGAGACTCTAATCCTCTAGATATCTATTACCGTCTAGCCTTAGGAAATCCCACGCATAATGAGAATCGTCCATGGTTTATGCCGACATTTAACCTCACTGATAACGACGAATCTGCCGCCGCAGGAACAGCCCATGATGTTGCAGCTGGAGGAGTTACGCATCCAGGAGCGGGTACAGCTGGTTATTGGCAAGCCAATCAAGTATCTAATGCGCTTGATGGCCGACTTCCCCCTGATGGTACAGACTCTACAGAGGAGCACCCAACGCGTCAAGTGCTTAATCAAGACCATAGTGTCATCACTTTTGAACAATGGGCTTTTATGCGCAATAATCCATCTGAGTTTCCGGGCTTCTCAACAATTGGAAACTACTGGGTTGTTGACGAAACTACAGGTTGGGCTTACTGGGCAAATATCTTAGAACCTGGTCAAGCGACCAGCTTCTATGTCGATGCGAAGCTCCCACAGAGTGCAGGACTTGGCGCTATCAGCGGTGACTGGAATTACACGCTTCATGTGATAGGAGGATTTGCAGGAACTACTCAAGCAAATGTCTTGGAATTGCTTGAAGATGTGGTAGACGTAAATGGAGCAACAATATGGCATAATGTTGCAACTGAGTTAGAGCTTGAGGGTTGGGACGACTAACTTGTAAATAACCCCACTAAAAAAAAGGAGGACAGGTTTTGAGTAAATTCCAGCAGATTTTTCGCGGACTGGTAGCTAAACGCCCTGTCCTCTTTTCGCTACTTTGTTTGTTATTACTTGCCACAGGGATAACAGGAACCTGGGCTTGGAGCAGCGGCAGACAAAGCGCCATCAATGATGGACAGGTACAGACCGCCAAGCGTACCGTCCAGCTACTCAAGCTGGAGCGAGATACAGCAGGAAACACAACCAACATCCCTGTCCCCGGCGCCGACTTTGCCCTCTATGAAATCACTCAGCAAGACCCCGAAGTTTATGAGCAGGTGGGTACGGTTAGGACCACCGATGCAGACGGGCGGATAAGTGTTGCCTTGCCACCAGGGCGGTATTTCTTCCGTGAAGTCCGTCTGCCTTATGGCTTTGCGCCCGATAAGGATCAGCAAGGACAGGAGCTAAAGCGCTACGACTTCACAGTTGAGCCCAGCACGCCCAACGGCTCTACGGTCGTGACCGCCTACAACCGCCGGCTCTCAGGCGACCTCATCATCGAAAAGACACTGAAAAACGACGACGGGCGCGAGCTTTCCGAGCTGCAAGGCGCGCAAAAGTTTGAATTTCGCGTGACCTTCTCTGATGGGGGCACGTACAGCTACCAGATCAATGGCGAGGGCGAGGAACATCAGCTGGCTTCAGGAGAGACATTGAAGCTCCGCCACGGACAGCGTGCGGTCTTTAGCGCTCTGCCTGTCGGCCTACATTATGAGGTGGAGGAAGTTGGCTTCCAGCATGGGCAAGCCCATAATACCTCGGGTAATATCAACCATGAAGCACCGTCTGTCGTAGCTTTTACCAACTTTGGTAAGACACGCACGCTTGATATTAAGAAAGAAGTGATAAACTTTGACGGCTCTGAGGTGACCGAAGAACAAAAGCTACTTGAGTTTGAATTTACCATCCAACTTCCTGATGTGCCAGAAGATGCTAGCTTTCGCTATACCACAAACCGCTACCAAATCGACGATGATCCGGAGAATGACGACGACATTCGTGAAGGCAAGCTTGCGCATGGCGACACGATAAAGCTCCGTCATGGCGAGATTCTCATTATCCATGACTTGCCCATCGGCATATCCTATAAGGTTATTGAGTCAGTTAGGACGGACTTTGTCTCTGAGACGGAGTATATCCGTGGGGAGATAGTAGCAGATACAGTGGGGAACCGCCATCTCTTCCGCAATATCTATCAGCCCGAGGGTCAGTTGCCAAGCTTTACAGCACTTGCCTTTACCAAGTTCCTCTACTCGGATGATTCTGCCGACCTCAAAGAATACTTTGAGTTTGAGGTGATACTTGAACCTCATGAAGGGCGGACTTTCCAGTATAGGATTGTGGAAGGCGATAAAGAAGGGGACTTAATCGACTTCGTCTCAGGCGATATCATTCGCTTGCGCCACGGTCAGAAAGCCCTCTTTCAGGATTTACCACCGGGCTTGACCTACAGGTTGCGAGAAATTTCCACCGACTCTTATATCGAAGCCCTACAAGAAATCAAGGGGCACACGGTCAATGTGCCCAAGGAAGAGCAAGCCAATAAGGCGCATAAGACGGAAAAGACAGTAGAGATGGAAACTAATGATGATGCGGATGACTCTGACGACTCTGATGAAGTTCCTGCTGATAATAACGACTTGCATGTCGTGCGTTTTCCCAACTACCGTATCCCGTCCGAGCGCGCCAAGTTGATTTTGCAAAAGCTTGTCGAAGGTGTGGGTTATGACGCAGGCCATGAGTTTGTGTTTGACCTCTATATCAATGATGTGAAAGACCGGGAGATTCGCCTGCGCAGTGGTGAGAGTTCTGTACCTATCGAGCTGGAGCTGGGCGACCGTTGGCGAGTGGTCGAGCATGACAGCTTTGATGCGGGCTTCAGCCAGCAGAGCATTGAGTATGGCACAGGAAGCGTGGAGGATGAACATCGCAATCGTAATATCTATGTCCGCCAGACTAACCGCTATCTCCGCTCAAACATTTCCCTTTCAGGACAAAAGACTTGGGAAAAACCTGACAGTGTGCAAGTGCCTGAGCAAATCACAGTACAGCTCCTGCAAGATGATATGGTCGTCCGTCAGACCGATGTGACCGGTCCGGACTGGACTTACCGCTTCGAAAATTTGTCCAAGTTTGACGATGCGGGCGAGGAGATAGACTATCGTATTCGCGAAGTGCCAATCTCTGGCTGGCAAACCAAAACTAAGGCGGGGTCTATCGATCTGCATAACACATGGATACCGCCAGTTAAGGCGCAGTTAGAGATTGAAAAACGCCTGATAGGCGATCCTGCACCACAGGACGAACGCTTCAGCTTTATCATGAATCCGGGTGGGCAGACGGTGCATATCACCAATAGCGGGCGCGTTTCTTTTCCTCAGGTTTCTTTGGACCGAGCGGGAACTTTTGAGTTTACGGTACATGAAAAACGTGGAAATACTTTAGGCTGGACCTATGACAATGCAGAGTATACCTGGCATGTACAAGTGGAGCAAGCTCTAGATGGCAAGCTGAGCTTAGGTAAGCAATGGCTGAGCAAAAACGGACAAGGGGTTGAGAGCTTACGGCCGGTCTTTACCAACCATTTTGACAAGCGCGCCTTGCTGGGCGAAAGTTTGGATATTCCTGTGAAAAAAGTTTGGGAACATAAGGAACTTCCTCCTAACTTGCAACCGCAGTCCATCATTGTTCAGCTCTTTGCAGGTCAGGAGGAAGTCAGCCGGAAACAGCTCAGTCAAGCGAACGACTGGCAGGCGATTTTCCAAGATGTGCCACGCTTTGATGCAGACGGCAAGGAGATTGTCTATCAGGTTAAAGAGCTGGCTGTCAATGGCTATGAGACAAAGATAAGCGGCGATGCACGGAAGGGTTTTACCATTCGCAACACTTATGTGGGAATGAAGCAACCGCCAAGCCAAGCGCCTCCAGCAGACAAACCACGAACCACGGAGCGCTTGCCAGATGTTGGCGATACGCTGGCAGTTGGTGCGGTACTTCTAGGACTTATCTTCCTACGGGTTGCTTACCAACTCTATAAGAGGAGCAACAGCTAAAAATAAAAAATGGAGCAAGTGAGGACTTGATCCGTTTTTTAATGGTGTGCCAAATATGGCTTACTGACTGCCAAGTTTTTAGAGCGGTAAAATTCCGTGGAGACAGGCTTTGCAGGGCTTCCCGAGGGGAATAGAAGCACAAGTGAGAAGGAGAAGGGCTCTTTTTAAGGCGCAACGTCTATGCTATAATGAAGCTGAGAGAGTTTTAAGCGGTTGGCTTAGTATAGAAAGAGGGGTGATGCCGATGATACAGGGCAATTCCCTATCAAACTAGAAAGGCTAGATTTTTTGAGTATTTCCGACAGCTTAAGCTTGATGCTCGCCTTTGCGGGCTTCATCCTGATGCTGCTCCATCTCATTATCGAGATAATAAAGAATACAAAAAAATAGACCGCTAACTTTTGGACAGTTCGGTCTATTTTTTGACTAACTAATGCCAACCGTCTTAAGCGGTCTCATTGGAGCTTGTTAGTAGCAAGCTCCTTTTCTTATTTTTATTATAACATTAGCCATACCTTATATCAAGAGAGTTGAAAACAAGTTTTAAAACATTAAAGGACGGGATGGGCATATCTGCCCCTAGCTAAAGCAGACAACTTAGATTTAAGATTTCTCTATGCTAGAATGATAGGGTAGAAGTAAAAAGACGGTAGCCTGATTGGAGGTGATGCCATGGTTTTGGTAATCTCTCATAAAACATGAAAGGCGAAAGGTTTGTCAATATTTGAGACTTTAATGTTTGCTCTTGCATTTGCAACGCTGATGTTAAAAATCAACGATAGAAACAAAAAATAACTGTCATTATACTTTTAGCTGAGTATGACAGTTATTTAAACTAAATATTGGCTACCGTTCTTAAAACGGCTACAGGGGACTTGTTAGCGCAAGTCCTTTTCTTATTTTTATTATAGCATGAGCTATACTTAATATCAAGGCACTGAAAACTTTCTCTTTTCCCTCAAGAAAATATAGAAGAGGGAGAATATAAGGCTAAAATATGGTAGAATAGCACTATGACAAATAATACTTTTAAATCAGGATTTGTAGCCATTTTAGGCCGTCCCAATGTTGGAAAATCAACATTTTTAAATCATGTGATGGGCCAAAAGATAGCGATTATGAGCGACAAGCCACAAACGACACGGAATAAAATTCAAGGGATTTATACGACAGATAAGGAACAAATTATCTTTATCGATACACCGGGTATCCATAAACCGCATAATGCCTTGGGCGATTTTATGGTGCAATCTGCCTATTCTACGCTTCGTGAGTGTGACATGGTCCTTTTCATGGTTGCTGCTGACGAGCCGCGCTCGACTGGTGAAAACATGATTATTGAACGCCTGAAAACTGCAGATGTCCCTGTTATTTTGGTTGTTAACAAGATTGATAAAGTTCACCCAGATGCACTTTTTGAAACTGTTTCAGACTATACTTCACAGATGGATTTTGCGGAAGTTGTGCCAATTTCGGCGCTACAAGGCAATAACACAGAACGTTTACTCGGAACATTGAGCAACAAGCTCGAAGAAGGCCCACAATACTTCCCAGAAGATATGGTGACAGACCATCCAGAACGCTTTTTAGTTAGTGAAATGATTCGTGAAAAAATCTTGCTTTTGACACGTGAAGAAGTGCCGCATAGCATTGCAGTAACAACAGATTCGATGAAACGTGACGAAGAAACAGGTAAAATTCATATCATGGCAACTATCATTGTTGAACGTAAGAGCCAAAAAGGAATAATCCTCGGTAAAGGCGGCGATATGATTCGTAAGATTGGGAAATTGGCCCGCCGTGATATTGAACTAATGCTGGGTGATAAAGTTTATCTTGAAACATGGGTCAAGATTAAAAATGACTGGCGCGACCGTAAGATGGATTTATCTGACTTTGGTTACAAGAAAGAAGATTATATGTAAAAGTTGGCTCGTTTGAGCTGCTTTTTTATTATATCGAAAAAACCAATATAATCTATTGATTTTAATAAGGAAATAGACTATAATATTGATAGGTTCAATATTTGATGGGTGGGAAGAGCTCCGGCTTTTGCATGAGTGTGCTGTACTCTCCATTGATTAGACCCAATAATTAGGATAGGATGGCAAACAGATGCCTGAGTTACCAGAAGTCGAAAATGTACGCCGAGGCTTGGAAAACCTGGTGAGAAATAAAAAAATATTGGAGATTGAAAGTTCATATCCACGAATGGTTTTAACAGGATTCGAGGAGTTAAAAAAAGAACTTGAAGGTCAAGTCATCAAAGATATCCAGCGCCGTGGCAAGTACTTGCTTTTTGATTTTGGTCAGTGGACCTTGATTTCCCATTTACGTATGGAGGGGAAATACCGGGTAGAACCGCTGGAGTTTGTCAAGCAAAAGCACGATCATCTCTTTGTCAAGTTTTCAGATGCGACACTTGTTTATGCTGATGTCCGCAAGTTTGGCACCTGGGAATTATTGAAAAGTCAGGATGTTGAACGTTATTTCCTTTCGAAAAAGATTGGCCCAGAGCCAAGTTTTGAAACCTTTGATGAGAAGATTTTTGCTGAAAAACTAAAGAAATCGAAAAAGAAGATAAAACCTTATCTTTTAGACCAGACTTTAGTTGCTGGGCTAGGAAACATCTATGTTGATGAGGTACTTTGGCGCTCACAAGTGCATCCTGAAATGCTTGCTTCAGCCTTGAGCGATGTTCAAATTCACCGCATTCACGATTATACGATTGAAGTCCTCCAAACGGCAGTTGAACGTGGGGGATCCAGCATTCGGACGTATAAAAATGCGATGGGTAAAGAAGGAAGTATGCAGGAGTTACTTATGGTTTATGGCAAGCAAGGACAGCTTTGTTCACATTGCCAGCAAGCAGTGATTGAAAAGATAAAGGTCGCAGGTCGTGGATCACATTTTTGCCCATATTGTCAAAAAGTAGAGTGAAAACTTCAATTTTTTACGTACTAAAATATGCGGTGCAATCAGTTTCAAACAAAATTAAAAATGCTATAATATAAAGAGCAAGAGATTAACGGAGAAAATAATGGCTACAAAGAAAAAGAAAAAATTAGAAGATATCACAAAAAAATATGGTGCAGAACGTGAAAAAGCCTTAAAAGATGCGCTTGATCTCATCGAAAAGGATTTTGGTAAAGGTTCTTTGATGCGTTTGGGTGAAGCAGCAAGTCAAAAAGTTCAAGTCACAAGCTCAGGAAGTTTGGCTTTGGATATTGCACTTGGTGCCGGTGGTTATCCTAAAGGTCGTATCATCGAAATCTACGGTCCAGAAAGTTCTGGTAAGACTACGGTTGCGCTACATGCGGTTGCTCAAGTGCAAGCTGAAGGTGGTATTGCTGCCTTTATCGATGCGGAGCACGCTTTGGATCCCGTCTATGCTGCAGCGATTGGTGTCGACATTGACCAACTTCTTTTGTCACAACCTGACTATGGTGAGCAAGGCTTGCAAATTGCTGAGAAATTGATTGAATCTGGTGCAGTGGACCTTGTTGTTGTCGACTCTGTTGCTGCTTTGACACCACGTGCCGAAATTGACGGTGAAATCGGAGATTCGACAGTTGGTTTGCAAGCACGTATGATGAGTCAAGCCATGCGTAAGCTTGCTGCAGGCATCAACAAAACAAAAACAACGGCGATTTTTATCAACCAATTGCGTGAAAAAGTCGGTGTTATGTTTGGTAGCCCAGAAACAACGCCTGGTGGTCGTGCTTTGAAATTCTATGCTTCTGTACGTTTAGACGTTCGTGGTAGCACAAAAATCGAAGAAGGCTCTGGTGACAACAAAACAGCCATTGGTAAGTTGACGAAGATTAAAGTTGTTAAAAACAAAGTTGCGCCACCATTTAAAGTTGCTTTAGTAGATATCATGTTTGGTGAAGGTATTTCTAAAACAGGTGAACTCTTAACAATTGCCGTTGAAGAAGGCATTGTGAAGAAAGCAGGTGCTTGGTTCTCCTATAATGACGAAAAGATCGGTCAAGGTGCGGAGAAAGCGAAAGCCTTCCTTAAAGATAATCCTGAAATTTTCAATGAAATCGACCGTAAAGTACGTCAAAATCACGGTTTGATTGAAAGTGATGAAGAAAATGAAAAAGAAGATGCTAAACCAGCAAAAGCAGATGAAAAAGTAAAGGTTGAAGCAGCTGGAGTAGAAGAAATCGAGCTTGAATTAGAATAAATAAAAAAAACTTCTGTATTCAGAAGTTTTTTTTATTTATAAGTCAACTGTTTTTTCTTTACGGAGATAAGAAATAATCCCGAAGACGACGATCCAGATTGCTGAACCAATCGCTGGTATACGTGTATCTTTGAAGAAGAAGAGGGAAATAAAGATTAAGCCAAATGCGACGATAGTCACTGGAACTAATACGTTCGGCATTGGAACCTTAAAGCCGTCTTCGAGATACTCACTTGATTTTCTATATTTTGTATAAGCAATCAAGGTCATGATATAAACGATCAAGAAGAGATTAGTCGCAACACTTGTGATAAAGACAAAGCCGTTAGACACACCAGGAATAAGTGAGATAAATGGGGCTAAGAAGATTAGTGCTGCTGTGAAGAAAAGGGCATTTGTTGGGATACCATTTTTCGAAAGTTTTGTGAAGGGCTGTAATGCTTTGTCTCCGTGTAATTTTGAAAGAGAGAAAAGATTACGTGTAGTTGAGAAGAGTGCTGAATTAAGCGCTGAAGCTGCAGAAGTCAAGACGACAAAGTTAATCACTGCTGCTGCCCACTTGAAACCAATAAGGTCAAAGACCATAACGAATGGAGATTGATCTGCAGGAATATCTGTCCAATGATAGATAGACATAATCGCAGTGAGTGCTCCGATATAGAAGATTAAAATACGAATCGGAATTTGATTAATCGCTTTTTTAAGTGTTGGACGTGGATCCAAGGTTTCAGCAGCGGTCATTCCGATAAATTCCATCGCAACAAAGGCAAACATTACCATTTGGAAGCTCCCGATGAAGTTTGTGATGCCATTAGGGAAGAAGGAGAAGTCCTTCGTCACATTGCTAAGACTAACTGTTGTACCATCTGCTTGGAAGCCACTGAAGGCCATGATGATGGCAGTAACAATCAACCCAACGATAGCAACGATTTTTATCATCCCAAACCAAAACTCTGTTTCACCGAAGAATTTAGCGTTGAGTGTGTTTAAAGCAGTTAAGGCCAAGAGGATAACGGTTTCGGTAAGCCAGACAGGAACACTTGGTAACCAGAACTGGATGTAGACCCCTACAGCGGTTAACTCAGCCATAGCCATAAAGATAACAACAAGCCAATAAGACCATTGAATAAAATATCCGGCCTTGTTGCCTAGATAGTGACTGACGAAGTTAAGGAAAGAGTGTTGCTCAGGATCCATATAGAGCATTTCACCGATTGCACGGAGCAAGATGAACATTAAGGCACCAATAATGATATAAATCAAAAGAATGGAAGGCCCGGTCATACTGATAGATTGACCTGCTCCTAAGAAAAGACCTGTTCCGATAGTTCCTGCTATTGCAATAAGCTGGATGTGACGATTTTTCAGACCTCTCTGGGTCTGATTGTTTTCATTATTCATAAAAACCTTTCTGTAATTTTATGTACAATTATAGACATTATCAGTTAATTATATCTTTTTTGAATTAATTTGGCAAGATGATGTGCTACATGTTTAGAACAGACTTATAAAAAATGTCATTTATGGTAAATGAAAAAACAGAGAAAGTTTACGGAAGAGGGTTGAGAAAAAGCGGTAAAGTTGGTTTTCTGGTATAATAAGGTTATGTTAATCATAAATGAACAGTTGTTTGAAATTGATGATTTAATCGATGAAGTGGTTAAAGATTTTTTGGAATTACCCGAAGTCGCTACTTATCGTGCTTTAAAAAAGGCTTTTGAAGAAGATGAAGACTTACAATCTAAGCTCCGACTTCTTACGGACAATCAGGAGTATATCGCTTTTAGGCCAGAACTGGCTCAGCTCCGAAAAGAAATCCTGCTCAATGAGAAGGTTTATCAGCTTCGCGTAGCTGAAAATGATTTGCAGGAGCTGTTATCCGAGCTAACAAAAGACATCAGTTCAGCAATTTCAGAACACATTTTTGTAGATGAAAATTTACCTTTGAAAGGAGGAAGCCGTCATGGACGCCATCATTGATAAAGAAATATTGACAAAGAAATCGGAAGATAAGACAGTTCGTCCGCTTGAAATGCAAGGGAGAATTGCGCTTTTTGTCTATTGCAACTCTTACAAAGGGAACAGACAACTTAGTCACTATGGGGATCTTGGCTATACAAGCCGCAAAGCGCATTATAGCTTGCTTTATGTGAATGAAGAAGATGTTTCCGAGACAATCAAGAAACTTAAAGCACTTAAATTTGTGAAACGAGTACGTCCAAGTCATCTGAAAGATCTCAACCAGAATTTCTCTGAAGCTTTTGCGGAGACAAATGAAGTGATCAAAGGACAACTGGAAGCTGCTTTAGGTAAATTGTAATGGAGACAAGACATTATAGACAGAGCCTTTAAGGCTGTGTCTACAAAAAAACTGCCCTTAGGCAGTTTTTTCAATGTGACGAAGATAATTTTGAATAAGGGCTTGTGAGCAATTTTCGATGTGTAAACATTCAGTATCGGTATAAATTAAAGTAGAGGGTACTTGGGTAAACTCATTTTTATAAAATTCCTGAGCATTCTTAATCATTTGTTTTTTAGCGAACTGACGATGAGTAATAAAGTCAGCGGTTGTGAGCTTTATTTCGCAGAGAATCTCATGGCGCATTTGATTGTTATAATCTAGTATGCTGAGGTTGTCCAGTCTCTCCTGTAAAGCTAAGATGAATTTTCGCCCATACTTTCGTCCGTGTAGATTTATCGTCAAGAAATCGGAAGAAATTTTTTGGAGGCGGTCAAAGCTCGCGTTGAGATTTTCAATATTTTTGGCAAGTTCACTGTTGTCACGTAATTCTTTAGCTGCAGCAAGTGTAGCTATTGGATAGAGGTACCAGCTGTGCGCATCAAATTCGGAAAATTGATTGAGAATAGGCGTGAAAAAATGATGAATATCATACATGAGAGTTATTGTTTTCCTTGTTAAAATCTTTAATATTATTGTTTATCAGTTGTGTATCCACGTTGTATAGTGTACCAAATTTTATATAGGAGACCAAATTATATGCAAAAAAGTGCTGAAACAGCACTTTTATTGTTTTTTCAGGTGGCGTAAACAGTCCAAGAAGCGCACAACTTTTGATTTTGAAAAACGAAATTCAATATGGTTTTTCTTCAAGAAAGCAAGGAAATCTTTTTTACCTTGTTCACTATCAGTCACTTCTAACTCCAACTCATAATCAGTATGACCCAGATAGTCATTCTTATCCAGAGCAGCAAGCCCGATAGGGAGATGTTGTTCGTAGCGAATCGTAGTTAAACTCCCAATCAGAGTAATACTCTCCAAATCTACTCCGCGCTCAACTAAGATGTCGCAAATTTCACTCAGGTCAGTTTTACCGCAAGTGATACTTTTTTGTGCGAGCAGATATTGTGCTTCTTCAAGTGTAAGGTCGATATTATGTTCGATATTGCCTACTTGTTGAGGGACCTTGAGTGTCATTTCTGCTGAACGATCAAAGGTACGGATACGCAGAGCTAGCTTTTTCTTACGCAGTGTAAAATCTTGAGAATCAAGATAGTGATTTGTCTGTCGGACTGGAGTGACGTGTGAAAAAAGTGTTTTCAATCGGTCATACTCCGGCATAGAGAGCATCGTCTTATGCTCAATTTCTAAATTTGTTGACATTTTTATGTATAAAAAGATGCTCTGTTTAGATTACTCTTTACAAGATCTCCAAGAGAGGCACCCTCCCTTCTTATTAAAATGATGATTGATCTATTATCTAAAAGTATATCAAAAGCCTGTATCTAAGTAAAGCCAGAAAAGAAGAGGAAGCTCCTTTCTTACGGTCTACAGTGCTATTAAAACAGCATTTTGCTTCTTTTTCGTAGACGTAAATTAGTCAAGCTGTCTAGTGAATGGGGGCGATATATGGTATAATTGAGAAAGACCTGTAATAAAATACAAAGGAGAATTGACCGAGCGTCAATTTGGATAAGCATATGACTGAAAGTACAACAACTGAATTTAACTGGGAAGAATTTCTTGATCCTTATGTCCAAACGGTTGGGGAACTGAAAATCAAACTTCGTGGTGTGCGTAAGCAATTTTTAAAGAAAAAACTTTACTCACCGATTGAGTTTGTCACGGGGCGCGTGAAGCGACGTGATTCGATTCGGAAGAAGGCAGCCATGCGAGGCTACACCCAAGAAACAATCCGAGAAATGGAAGATATTGCTGGTGTTCGTGTCATGGTGCAGTTTGTTGATGACGTCTGGGATGTGTTAGAGCTTTTACGAAAACGTAAAGACTTAAAAATTATCGAAGAGCGGGATTATATTCATAACCAAAAAGCAAGTGGTTATCGTTCATATCACGTGGTTATTGAGTATCCGATTGATATGATTGAGGGTGCCCAAGTTGTGCTTGCCGAAATTCAAATTCGGACCTTGGCGATGAATTTTTGGGCAACGATCGAACATTCCTTAAGTTACAAATATGGTGGTGTGATCCCCGAGGAAGTTCGAGAACGCTTGACTGCTGCGGCGCATATGGCTGCGCAGTTGGATAAAGAAATGGGTGCGATTCGCGAAGATATTCAAGAAGCCCAATTGCTTTTCGATGACCCGCAAGCAAGACTGGACTACAAGAAAGAAAACGGAGAAGACAATGAGCTCTGGTAAAAAGATCTGGTTGGTAGGGAATTCAAGTGAAAAATCACAAAAGACGCTGTTAGAATTAACAGCGCTTTTGCAGTCCAAAAATTTCAGGTTTGAAAAGGAAAACCCAGAAATTGTTATTTCAGTCGGGGGAGATGGCACGCTCCTCAAAGCTATGCACCTCTATGAGGACAAGCTGGATAAAATTCGCTTTGTCGGTGTTCATACGGGACATCTGGGCTTTTATACCGACTTTATGAATACAGATCTTGATAAGGTGGCGCTTGCCCTAGAGTCTGAAACTGCTGAGCATGCTGTTCATTATCCCCTTTTACGGATACGTGTGAAATTTCAAGATGGTTCAGAAATGCTGCACTACGCACTGAACGAATCAACGATTCGCCGAACGTCTAAGACTTTAGTTGCGGATATCAGGATTTCGGATTTTCTCTTTGAAAAATTTCGAGGCGATGGCTTATCTGTATCCACACCAACAGGTTCAACAGCTTATAATAAATCTATCGGCGGTGCTGTTTTACACCCGCGTGTCGAAGCTATGCAAATGGCTGAGATAGCCAGTCTGAATAATATTGTGTACCGGACATTAGGTGCGCCGATGGTGGTTGCAAAGAAAGACAGTATCATTATCTGTCCGGAAGATGTTGAAGATTACAGTGTTACTGTTGACCAGCTGACTTTCAACTACGAAAAAATTGAAGCTATAGAGTATAGCATGGATGGTAAAACTATCGCTTTTGCAAATTGTGCCCATACAAGCTTTTGGGAACGCGTGAAAAATGCGTTTATCGGTGAAGTCGAATAGCGCTGCTCACACTTTTCATTTGTGTGTAGAGTGTTTCTTGACCTAATTATATTTACAGAGCAAGCAAATATGTTATAATAAAGTTCTGTTCTAGGCAAACTCCGACATATGTTGGAGTTTTTAGATGGAGAAAATTCAGCCATAGAGTTGGAGAACATTTCAGCAGTAAGGTACTCAATGTCAAGAGCAGGCTTAAAAGGAGAAGTTAAACAGTGGAATTTTCATTTACAAATACAATTGATGGAAGTACGGTAAAGGCCTTACTTAAACGTCATGGCGTTTCCAAACGCTTCCTTTCACATATCAAATTTGACGGTGGTGAAATTTTAGTGAATGGCATGGAGCGTAATGTTCTCTTTCCTTTACAAGTTGATGATGTTGTTACGATAATTACACCTATCGAGCAAGGTACCGATTTATTGATTCCTGAAGATATTGACCCAGAAGTTGTCTTTGAAGACGATCATTATTTGATTGTGAATAAACCTGCGGGACGGACTTCAATTACTGGACGTTTACATCCGACAGGAGCTATGTCTAATATTGTAAAGGGTTATATCGTACGAAAGAAATATGAGGACCAAACGGTACATATCATTACACGCTTGGACCGTGATACGAGTGGCTTGATGATCTTTGCTAAACATAGCTTGGCTCACTCTCTCATCGTGCATCCTAAATATAAGGACAGTGTGACCAAACGCTATTATGCCATTATCCATGCAGACGAGAACTTACCCAAAACAGGTGAAATTAATTTACCTATCGGTCGAGTGGAGACTTCAATCATTGAGCGGCGTGTGCATCCTGAAGGGAAGGAAGCCAGAACAAGTTATGAAGTTGTTGCAGAGAAAAATGGCTTGATGCAGTTAGATGTCGTTTTACATACCGGACGTACACACCAAATTCGTGTTCATTTTTCACATCTAGGGCATATTCTTGTTGGCGACGAACTTTATGGAGGTAATCATGACCTTATTGATCGCCAAGCGCTCCACTGTCATCATTTACAATTTGTCCATCCCTTTACAGACGAATTGATTGATATTGAATTAGAAATGCCTGAAGACATGCAAAAATTGATGCGTGAGTAAAAGCTATGTGCCATTATTGGCCGCACAACAATTTCAAGCTCAAAAGTACGCTATAGAGCCATTTTTCCTAAAAAAACAATAAAATAAAGCTGAATCTTGTAGGGACACAGCTTTTTCTTTTAGATTCATTTTGAGTTTGGACATGTTATAATAACGGAGTAGAAGTTAAAGGACGGTAGCCTAACTGGGAGGTGATGCTTATGACGTTTTGTAGGCTATAACCTCAAAATACAGAAAGGCGCCATTTTTTGTCGGTTTATGAAGCTTTGTCACTCATGCTTGCTTTTGCAATGCTGGTGTTGACATTGAATAATAACAACAATAAAAAATAACTGTCCAACTTTAGCCGAGTAATGACAGTTACTTAAACAATAATATTTGGCTACCGTTCTTCATACGGCTACAAAGGGCTTGTTTGCGCAAGCCTTTTTACTTATTTTCATTATATCATCAACATCAGAGGATAGCAAGGCAGATGAAGTTGGGACTAGCTCTAAAAAATCTTCTGCCTACACAGAAGATTTTTTTATTTTTTAAAGTCCCAACCTTTGATAATTTTAACGCCGGTAATTTTTTCTGGATTTACAGGAGATGATTCTTCTTGTGGATTATTTGGGTTAGCTTCCACTTTGCCTGCAGCAATTTTATCAACAACATCCATGCCCGAAATCACTTGTCCAAAGACCGTATATTGTCCATCAAGGAAAGGTGAGCCACCTTTTTTATAAGCATCGATAATCTTTTGAGGATATTTGCTTGTACTTAAACCTTGCTCAGCTGCTTGTGGATTTTGGACAATAAAGAATTGCGAACTGCTTGTCTCGCCAGGACCACTGTTTGCTAAAGAAACTGCACCGCGAATATGATAAAGCTGATTAGAAATCTCAGTCGCAAATGGTTTGTTGTTATTTACTACGGATTTGCTTCCGGTTCCTTTATTACTTGGGTCACCCGTTTGAATCATGAAATCATTAATCACACGGAAGAATTCATTGTTTTTATAGTAACCTTGCTTGGCCAAAGTCAAGAAGTTTTCGACAGCCATTGGTGCCAGTTTAGGGAAGAGCTTAATATTGATGTTCCCAGCTGTTGTTTGAATTTGAACTTCAGCTTCATCCTTGCCCACTTCATTCGACAACTGAGGGAGTTCAACACTTTGCAAATCATTTTTTGCATCTGTCTTGCTGTCAGAACTGTTCGCAAAGTAAAGAAGACCACCAACGATAACAACGATGAGGACTAATAATCCTCCAAAGATAATATTCGTATTTTTTTTGTTTTCCATTCCTATATTTTAACATAAAAGTTTCGAAGACTAAACGACGACAAAAAGTTTATACTTGCAAATTTTAAAATAAAGGACTATACTAAATAAAAAATATCAGGAAGGAGAATCACATATGTTTAAGTTTGACCTACAATCTCAACATCATCATGCGCATAGATAAGAGTTGTGTCATACTTTGGTATAGATGCAACTTTAGAGTACGCTCGAAAGACATCTATGCCGGTGATTCTCAGAAAGACCGGATGGCTAGGCTATACGGTCTTTTCTTTTGGGCAAAATTATGCTGTAAATGAACGAAGAAGTATTAGAGAAAGAAAAAATATGAAAAATGAAAATCAAGTAAAGCGCAATTTAAAACAAAGACACATCACCATGATTGCGCTTGGTGGCACGATAGGAACAGGCTTGTTCCTAACCTCAGGAGCGACGATTAGTCAGGCTGGTCCTTTCGGATCGGTATTGGCTTATATCTTTGTCGGGATTATGGTTTATTTTGTAATGACCTCTTTAGGAGAGATGGCCACTTATTTACCCACATCGGGCTCCTTTACAGATTATGGGGCACGTTTTGTGGATCCAGCCTTTGGCTTTGCTTTGGGCTGGAACTATTGGATAAACGGTGCGATTACGATTGCAGTTGACTTGACAACAGCAGGATTAATCACTCAATTTTGGTTCCCTCAGGTTCCTTCTTGGATATTCTCTGGTGTGGCTACAGTCCTTATTTTTGCAATTAATATCATGGCAGTACGCGCGTTTGGGGAAACAGAATATTGGCTCTCCATTATCAAGCTGATTACAATTATTGTTTTTTTGGTTGTTGGGGTATTAACCATTATTGGAATTTTTGGAAATAATATTGACGTTGTTGGTAATCTCACAGCAGGTAATCACGGCTTTACTGGTGGAGTGACAGGATTTGTTGGTGTTTTACTCATCGCTGGCTTTTCTTTTCAAGGCACAGAACTTCTAGGAGTTACAGCAGGAGAATCAGAAAATCCTGAGAAAAGTATTCCTAAAGCGATGAATTCTATTTTTTGGCGCATTCTTCTTTTCTACATCTTTACGATTATTGTTATTGCAGCTATTATCAATTACCAAGATCCTCGCTTGCTTAACCCTGATTCGACAGCGGTTATGAGTCCTTTTACTATCGTTTTTAAGAATATTGGTTTGGCAGTAGCAGCGAGCTTAATGAATGCCGTGATTTTGACCTCGGTTATCTCGTCAGCAAACTCTGTCATGTATGCTTCAACACGTATCCTCTACTCTTTAGGTAAAAAAGAAGGCGCACCACGCCAGTTCTCCAAAATAGCCAAAAACGGTATTCCTATCAATGCTTTATTGGCAACGACAGCGGTGTGTGTGGTCGCATTTTTAACAGGAATTTTCGGCACACAAATTTATCTTTTGCTTGTGGACCTGTCAAGTTTGACTGGATTTATTGCATGGCTTGGGATATCGATTAGTCACATTCGTTTTCGTCGAGCCTTTTTGGCTCAAGGCGGTGATTTGAGCAGTTTGCCTTACCAAGCAAAATGGTTCCCCTTTGGACCAATCTTGTCCCTGATCATGACGGCCATGATTGTTGTTAATTTAGACCCAGCCATGCTTTTCAGCAGTCACTGGGGCGAAGGCTTAGCCATGTATGCCGCAATACCACTTTTCTTGGCTCTATACTTTGGCTATAAATGGAAGTACAATACAAAATTAGTGCCACTCAAAGCGGTAGATTTGAGCCGAGAGAAATGATAAAATGAAAGCATGAAGAAAATCAAATTCTACCTGCTTCCCTTCCTTCTATTATTTATTTTTATGACTTTGACGGCTTGCGGAGTAAACACGAAGAAAAATACATGGCAAAAGATTGAAGAAAGCAAGACGATTACTATCGGTTATGAGGCAGACTTTGCGCCCCTAACTTCAAAGCAAGAGAGTGGAAAACCTGAAGGTTTCAATATAGCTCTAGCAGAGGCAATCTTTGCTTCTTATAATATAAAGATTGACTGGAAAGCATTGGACTGGTCAGCCAAAGAAAAAGCCTTGAAAGAAGGAGAGGTTGATCTGATTTGGGGGCCTTATACAGCAAATAAGACAAGGGAAAAAACCATTTTATTTAGTGAACCTTATCACACGGGAAATTTAGTGTTGCTTGTTCCTAAAGAAGCAGAAATTTATAATATTGGCGATATGCATAATCAAGCAGTAGGCGGGCAAAAAGCTTCAGCAGCTTATGATTTGTTTAGCGATTATCCGCAGATTTTAAAAAATATTGTCAAAGAAAATCTGATGCTTCTCTATAACCAACCGAGCGATGCAATCGCTGCCTTGCAAACAGGAAAAATTCAAGCTGCTCTTTTAGATAAGGACTATACTAAAACTTATCTTCGTAATCATCAGCTTGAAGGCTTATATAATATGCTGGATACTCCTTACCCACAAGTTGAATATGCCGTAGCAGCACGAAAGAATGATACTGAATTAATGGATAAAGTCAACCAAGGCTTACAAGTCCTTCAGCATTCTAGTGAATTTAGCAAGCTCTCTAAGCAGTGGTTTCTATCTTAAGGTGTTAAAATAAAAAGAGCGAAAGCTCTTTTTATTTATAGTGAAGAGGAATAAAGATGAAATTTATTGCAATAGTAGGAACCAATGCCAGCTTTTCTTACAATAGAAAGTTGCTTTGGTATATGAGGAAACATTTTATTAATGAAGCTGAGATTGAAGTTATTGAGATTGCAGGCTTACCCTTGTTTTCGGAAGACAGTATGGACTTGCCTGAGAGAATTCGCGAAATCGCTGAAGCCATTGAAGCCGCAGATGGTTTGATTATCTCTACTCCGGAGTACGATCATGCCATCACTGCAGCCTTGAAGTCTTTGCTAGAATGGCTCTCTTGGGGAGCTTTGCAACCCATTATCAATACGCCAGTTATGATTGTAGGCGCTTCTCTAGGAAAGCAGGGTTCCGTTTTTGCACAGGAAAATCTTAGACAAATCCTCCAATCACCAGGATTGGAAGCCTTCGTCTTACCGGCTAATCAATTTTTATTGAGTCATGCTGCTGATGCTTTTGATATTTCAGGCAATCTAATAGATAGACAAACAATTTCTTGGTTGGAACATTGCTTCAGAAACTTTTGTCGTTACAGTGCGCATTTGCAACCTCTACGAACATTGATAGAAACGGATGCCGATACTGGAGCTTCAGAGTATGAGTGATTTTTTGTCTAAAAAATATCGAGGTTTAGGCACATTTATTGAGCTGAGTTTACTTGATGTGGAGAAGTCAAAAACTACAGAAAAAATTGAGCAAGGCTATAGAAAAATTGCTCATTATGAAGATTTATTTACAGTCAACAGGGCGTTCTCGGAGTTAATAGCAGTCAACCAAGCTGCGGGTGTAAAAGCAGTTGCCTTGTCGGAAGAAGTCTATGCTTTAACGAAAAAAGCTGTACAGGTCAGTCAGGAGCATTTTGGTTTTAATGCAAGTATCGGACCCTTGGTTAGGCTTTGGCATATTGGTTTTGCTGATGCCCGTGTTCCTTCTGAGCAAGAAATTCAAAAAATGCTTGCTATGGTGAGTCCTGATGATATCGTTCTGGATGACCAGCAAAAGACCATTTTTCTCCCTCGAAAAGGAATGTCCTTAGACTTAGGAGGCATCGCCAAAGGTTATATTGCCGATAAAGTTGTAGAATTTTGGAAAGAAACAGGTTTTTCCACAGGCATTGTTAACCTTGGAGGGAATATTCGGTTTCTGGGCTTGCCCCTAAAAGGTTATTGGCGTGTCGGAATTCGTAATCCACTTACGCATGGGTCATCTTTGTTACTTCAAGTGCTTACCGCATCCACATCTGTCGTGACTTCTGGAATTGATCAGCGTTATTTAGAGCGCGACGGAAAGAGTTATCATCACATTCTCAATCCTGAAACAGGTTATCCTCATGTGAACAACTTAGCCAGCGTGACAATATTTTCTGAAAAGTCATTAGATGGGGAGATTGAGGCGAAGAGGCTGTTCTTTTCGGAAGAACCTGAAAAAGTCTTTGCGAAAAGACAACACGTGATTCAAGCTGCAGTGCTTATTACCAAAGATAAGGAAATAAAAATCCTTGGACTTAAGCCCAAGGATGTACGTTTGATGGATAAACATTTTAAGATTATAAACTGAGCATTGCTCAGTTTTTTCTTTATTCAGGTCGTGCAAAGGAGGCAATCATTTGCTCTGCGCATTTAAGCCCATCAATGGCGGCGGATACAATCCCGCCAGCAAATCCTGCTCCTTCACCAGATGGATAAATACCTTGTGTAGAAATAGATTGGAAACTTTCTTCATCACGATTGATTCGAACAGGAGAAGAAGAACGTGATTCAACACCGGTCATAATCGCATCGTTCATGGCAAAACCTTGAATTTTTTTGTCGAATCCAAGAAGAGCCTCCTTCATAGAAGAAGTAATATATTCAGGGAAGAGCTGGCTTAAGTCTGTTGGAGTGACACCCAAAGCATAAGAAGGTTTAACTTCACCGATATCAGTAGATGGACGATCTGCAAGAAAATCTCCAACTAATTGTGCAGGGGCTTGATAAGTTTTACCACCGAGGACAAATGCTTTTTCTTCAAGTTTTCGTTGGAATTCAACCCCAGCAAGAGGATGATCTTGGCCAAAATCTTCTGGGAAGACTTGAACCAGTAAACCACTATTGGCATTTTCTTCAGAACGGGCGTGCTCACTCATGCCGTTGGTTACCAAGCGACCTTCTTCTGATGCAGCAGGCACGACAAGTCCTCCAGGGCACATACAGAACGTATAAACACCTCGTCCAGAACTGGCCTTGTGTGTCAAACGATACTCTGCTGCTCCTAAACGAGGATGCTCAGCAAATTCTTTATACTGTGCTTGATTAATCAAGCTCTGAGGATGTTCGATGCGAACTCCAACAGCAAAAGGCTTGGCGGTCATGTTAATTCCCTTGTCGTACAGCTCAGCAAAGGTATCGCGTGCGCTATGTCCGATGGCTAAAACGGCATGATTGGAGAGGATTTCTTGACCATTTTTGAGAACAATCCCTTGAAGTTTATTTTTGTCGATGATAAATGAAGCGACTTGACTGTCAAAAAGAACTTCTCCGCCCAAAGAAATAATCTGCTCACGAATATTCTTGACAATATCGCGAAGTAAATCTGTTCCTACGTGCGGATGTGCTTTGTAGAGGATATCTTCAGGTGCACCGGCTTTTACAAATTCTTCTAAAACTTTGCGTCCGCGCAAGTCGCGTACACGGGAAGTAAGTTTTCCATCTGAGAAAGTACCTGCACCGCCTTCACCAAACTGGACGTTTGAAGCAGGATTGAGTTTTCCTTTCTTCCAGAAATCATCAATGGATTTCACACGTTCTTCAACTTTTTGGCCACGTTCTAAAACGATAGGACGATAACCCATTTGTGCTAAGAGCAAAGCAGAAAACATACCAGCAGGACCAAAACCGATGACTAAAGGACGATGTTTCATGGCTTCTGTTCCGATTTTTGGTTCTTTATATTTCAAGTCTGGTGAGGGTGAAACATTTTTTATTTTTTTCTTGAGGAGCTTGGCTTCATTTTTGACTTGGGCATCAACTGTGTAGATAAAGTTGATTTCTCCCCGATGGCGCGCATCAATTGATTCCTTATAAATACGATAGTCAATCAAGTCGGACTCTTGAATTTTTAATTTTTTCAAAAGTAAGCTTTTAACTTTTTCCACAGGCTCATCAATTGAAGTTTTTATTTGAGATATTCTTAACATAGTTTGTTCTCTTATCTAGATAAAGTGTTGCAGATAAAAAATATTGCACACTTCTTGATTGTAAAAACCCAGCCCTGAGAACTGGATTTTTGCTTTTATTTCATTGTTGGGAAGAGCAAGACGTCACGGATAGAAGTTGTACCAGTGAAGAGCATGACTAAGCGGTCGATACCGATACCCAGACCACCAGTTGGTGGCATACCGTGTTCCAATGCTTCAACGTAATCGTAATCTACACCAGTAGCTTCATCATCACCGAGTTCTTTCGCTTTAGCTTGGGCTTCGAAACGTTCAAGCTGATCGATTGGATCATTTAACTCTGAGAAGGCATTGGCATATTCTTTACCATTGATGAAGAGTTCGAAACGGTCAGTAAAACGTGGATCTTCAGCATTCATCTTCGCAAGAGGAGAGATTTCTTTTGGATGTCCAAAAACAAATGTTGGTTGGATCAATGTATCTTCTACGTATTTCTCGAAGAATTCATTGATGATGTGGCCAACGCTTGTGAAGTGGTTTTCCACATAAATATCATGTTCTTTCGCCAAAGCAGCAGCTTCTTCAAAATCCATTTCTTTCCAGAAATCCACGCCTGTTTGCTCTTTAATCGCATCAACCATGTGGATACGAGCGAACTTACCGCCCACATTGATTTCTTTACCATCGTATTCAACAACATCTTTGCCAAGGACAGAGTGTGCCACGTGTTGGAAAATTCCTTCAGTCAAATCCATGATATCGTCAAAATCAGCATAAGCTTCATAAGATTCCATAGTTGTAAACTCAGGATTGTGTGTCATATCCATTCCTTCGTTACGGAAGACACGGCCAAGTTCATAAACTTTTTCCATACCACCGACGATTAAGCGTTTCAAGTGCAATTCTGTTGCAATACGCAGGGCCATGTCGATGTCTAATGAGTTATGGTGTGTATAGAATGGACGTGCTGCTGCACCACCGGCTTCGTTGTTCAAAACAGGAGTTTCAACTTCGAGATATCCGCGGCCATCCATATAACGACGGATCTCGCTAATAATTTTAGAACGTGTCACGAAACGATTGAAGCTTTCTTTGTTTGAAATCAAATCCAAGTAACGTTTACGGTAACGTGTTTCAGTATCTGTCAAGCCGTGGAATTTTTCTGGCAATGGACGGAGTGCTTTAGACAAGAAAGTCAACTTGCTTGCTTTAATAGAAAGCTCGCCCATATCTGTCTTCATGATTTGTCCTTCAACACCAAGGAAATCACCGAGGTCAGCCTGTTTGAAAATTTGATAGTTTTCTTCGCCAACTTCGTCTTTACGCACGTAAATCTGAATTTGTCCTTCGCGGTCTTGGATGTGCGCAAAACCAACTTTACCTTTACCACGTTTTGTCATCAGACGTCCCGCGATTGTTGCATGCAAGTCTTTTTCGTGTAATTCTTCTTTAGTATTTTCATCGTATTCCGCATGTAATTCTGCAGAGTTGTGTGTACGAGTAAATTTATGTCCGAATGGATCAATGCCTGATTCACGCAGTGTTTCCATTTTTTCACGACGGACTTTCATTTGGTCATTAAGTTCTTCGATAATTTCAGCCAAAATGTTTTTCTCCTATAAAAAAGTTTATATCAACCATATTTTAGCATAATTTTACGGCTTTTGACAGCTTA
>ERZ1034865.404-NODE-404-length-27990-cov-4.266547_pt1 | contig 27990 bp, 20 predicted proteins | sample MGYA00520632_ERZ1034865 | MGnify/ENA primary metagenome ERZ1034865 (study PRJEB33766, sample SAMN09781738) | gut metagenome | biome: gut microbiome | host: Homo sapiens | place: Madagascar | study: EMG produced TPA metagenomics assembly of the PRJNA485056 data set...
CAGGAAGGCGGCGCCAAAGGACTCGATGGCAATGCCCGCGTGGAAGACGTTGCGCGAGAGCGCGCTTGCCATCTCGAGCACCACGGCGTTGACCACCAGATGGAAGATGCCCAGGCTGATGACCGTGATGGGGAGGGAGAGCACCTGCAGCAGCGGCCGCACGGTGGCGTTGAGCAAGGAAAGCGCCAGGGCGCAGAAGATGGGGGCGGCCCAGTCTCCCCCTATGGCGGTGATGCCGGGCACCATCCAGATGGCAAAGGCGCAGGCAATGGCGTCGACGAGCCAGGTTCCCAGGAACTTCATGAGGTCCTCCTCCGTTCGTTTTCACTGAGCATACCCAATCCGCGCCCACCCGCGGCGCTTTAATGAACTAAAGTGAGGGCATTGCAAGACAGCCGGCGAGAAGAACGTGGGGGACGCATGGACGCGAACGAGCTCAGACAGGACGAAGACGCAACGCTCCTGCTCTCCGCCCTCTCCTCGCTGGGCTCCGCCGACGAGGCGGCCGAGCTTCTCCTCGACCTCTGCACCCCGCGGGAGATCTCGGACCTCTCCCAGCGCCTGGAGGTTGCCGTTTTGCTCTCCCAGGGCCATTCGTACGCCGACGTGATACACGCCACCGGCGCCTCGTCGACCACGGTGAGCCGCGTCTCCAAGTGCCTTAACGGTCCCGTCGGCGGGTATCGCCGCGCCCTCGCCCGCCTGGAGCGGGAGGGCCTTGCCGTTGACGTCCGCCCGCAGGAGTAGCATGTCCTGAGGCGGTGACCATCCCCGACCAAAGGAACAAGATGCCCCTGCACATCCTCAACGCCCCGTCCGACGCCAGCCTCGAGGCGGTGGCGCGGTCCTTCCTGGCGCCGGCGCTCTCCAAGGCCGGCTCGGCCGTGCTGCTGTGCCCCTCGTTCCAGGAGGCGCTGGACGCCCAGCGCTTCCTTGCTGAGGCGGGCTCGCTTGCCATGGGCGTCGCCGTGACCACGCCCTCGGCCTGGGCGCAGGAGCGCTGGGAGGTCTGGGGAGACGGGCGCAGGCTCGTCGACGCCGTCACCAGGCAGGTCGTGTGCGCGACGGTGGTCGAGGAGGCCGCCACCCGCGGCGAGGTCGCAAGCACGCCCGGCACCGCGCGCCTGCTTGCCGACCTCGTGTGGCAGGGGGCTCCCTGGCTCGCCGAGGCGGCCGGCGCCCCCTGCGACGGCGTGACCGACGCCGAGCGCGCCGTCGCCGCCCTCGCCGCGCCCTACGTCGAGCGCCTCTCCGAGCTGGGCATGGTCGAGGAGTGCGATGCCACCGCACGGCTCGCCGGCATCTTCGCCAGGTCGGGCGTCTCCGTCGCGCCCCTCGTCCTCGTGGGCTTCTCGTCGCTGGCGCGCGCCCAGCGTGACCTGGTGCGGTCGCTCGCGCGCGCCGGCGAGGTCTGCCTCGTCCTGCCCGCCGACGCCGGTCCGGCCGCAGCCCCGGCCCGCGCCCTTGCGGGCGAGCTCTCGCGCGGCCTGGAGGACGTCGCCATGCGGCAGGTCCCTGCCGCCACGCCCGCGCCCCGCTCGCCGGAGCTGAACGACCTTCTCGGCCAGCTCTTCTGCCCCGACCAGGGACGCCACGTCGCTCCGACGGGGGCCTTCGGCGTGCTGCTCCCCGCCGGTCCCGCCGCCGAGCCGGAGCTTGTCTGCCGGGAGGTCGCCCGCCTCGCCGGCTGCGGCGCCTCCGACGTCGTCGTGGCCGCGCCTGACGCCGCCGCGGCATGGCGCACGCTCTCGGGACGCCTCGCCGCGCGTGGCGCCTCCGTCCGCTGCCAGCTCTCCGTGCCCGTCTCGTCGCTTCCCGCCGGCCGCGCCGTCATGGCCTACCTGCGCGGCGTCTCTCGCCTGGCGGTCCTGGCCGAGGGCTGGCCGGCGCCTGAGCCGGTGCCCGGGCGAGGCTCGGACGTGCGCGTCACGGTGGACGACATGTCCTGGTGGCCGCCGCGCGACCTCTCCGACTTCCTGCTCAGCGAGGTCTCCCACGTGCCGGCCGACCGCGCCCGCGCGCTTGACCGCGACTGGCGCGCCAACCGCCTGCTCACGCCCCAGGCCGTCCTCGACCAGCTCTCCAGCGAGAAGGAGGTCGGCGCCCCCTGCGCCCAGGCCACCCGCGAGCTGCTGCGGGGCCGCATCGGCTCGGCGGCCTCCAAGCTGCTGGCGCCCTACGTTGCCGCGCAGGCCGACGGCGCCGCCGCGGCGGGGGAGCCCCAGTCCGCCGCCGAGGCCCGCGGCGTCCTGACGGCGGTCCTCTCCGTCGCAAAGAGCCTCAAGGAGGCCGCCCTCACCGCCGACCCCCAGGCCGACGCTCGCGTGAGCCTCGACGTGCTGGTGGAGCATGCCTGCAACGTCCTGGGGCACGCCCCCGTTGCCCTGCGCCTGGCGCACGAGGCGCAAGGCGCGTCCTGCCGCGTCCTGGTGGCCTCGATCGCCGTGGCCGGCCACCTGGCGCCCGGCTCGGCGGACGCGCTCGTCCTCATGGGCCAGACCTCGACGGAGTCCGCCGTCTCGCCCGCAGACGGGCCGTTCCAGGCCATCCTGGCCGCCTACGGCATCGAGGAGCCGCCCGACCCCATGGCCTGTGCCCGCGCCGGCTTTGCCGCCCTGGCCCGCGTGCCGAGAACCCGGCTCACGCTGGTCCGCCGCCTCTTCGGGGCGGACGCCAAGGAGTGCTACCCCTCCGTCATGATGGGGGAGTGCCTCGCCTGCTACGGCCTCGACGCCTCGGCTGGCGCCTCCGACCTCGCGCGCGTGCTTGGCGAGAAGGACGTGCGCGGCCGCTCCGAGACCCTGGTGGGGGCAAACCTCTCCGCCTCCGGCGAGCGCCCCGCGACCGAGGCGAGCGAGCGGCCCGCCGCGCCGGGCGCCATCGAGCCCAGCCGCCGCGCGGGCGTCATGGCGCCCCCCGAGGGCGTGTCCGTCGAGGACTCCCGGCCGCTCCTGTCGGCCTCGCAGATCGAGACCTACCTGGAGTGCCCCTACAAGTGGTTCAGCCTGAGGCGCCTGCGGCTCCGGGACGCCGACGCGGGGTTCACCGGGGCGGAGATGGGCACGTTTGCCCACCGCGTGCTCGAGGTGTCCCACAAGGAGCTTCTCGCCCACGCCATAGAGCGGGCGGCCGGCACCTCCGAGCTGGAGCGCATTGCCGCCGAGGACGAGCAGGGCGCTCATGGCGAGGCCTGGTGCGCCGAGGTGGACCGCCTGGTCACCCTTGCCGGGGCCGACCCCACGGCCCGCGTGGCCGGCTCCCGCGTGGGCCTGTCCGACGAGCGGGGCCTCGAGGTCGCCCGCCAGGCGCTTCTCGCGGAGTTCGACGCGCACCTCTCGCACCAGTACCAGCTCGTGCGCGGCAGGCGGCCGCTCCCACAGGCGCTCGTGGCCCACACGGCCGCCGAGCGCGGCCAGGTGGAGGCCCTGCGACGGGACCTCTCAACCCTGCTGGACTACGAGGCGGGCCTTCTGGCCGGCTACGAGCCGCGGCTCTTTGAGTGGAGCTTCGGCCGCGGCGGGGCGGAGGTGGAGTACGCGGGCGTGCGCCTGACGGGCACGGTCGACCGCGTGGACGTGGACGCCCACGGCCAGGCCGTGGTCATCGACTACAAGCACAAGTCCGATCGCGGCTTTGCGGCGGAGTACGACGTCTTCACCAAGGAGGGCGCCACGGCAACGGCCGGCTTTGCCATGCCGCGGCGCGTGCAGTCGCTCATATACGGGCAGGTCATCCGCCACGCCTTCCCCGACCTCAAGGTCACGGGCGCCGTCTACCTCTGCACCAAGGGCGCCCACGAGCTCGCCGGCGCCGTCGGCGAGGACGCCCTGGACAACGTCTTTGGCGCCCACGCGCCCTCCTCGCAGCGCCTGCCCCGCCTGGCCGTGCCCCGCGCCTGCGGCTTCGGCCGCACCGACGGGTCCGGCATGGAGGCGCTTCTCGACGCCTGCGAGGAGGCCATCGCGGAGCAGGTCTCGCGCATGCTCGCCGGTGACGTGGAGGCCAGCCCCAAGGACCCCGAGTCCTGCAGGTTCTGCCCGGTTCTCAACTGCGAGAGGAGACTCGGCAAGTGAGCGAGCCCATTTCAAACCAGTCCCAGCCCAGCGGGGCCAAGGCCTTCCCAGCCGCTCCGGCTGCCGCCCCCTCCGTCGACCTCTCGGGCCTGAACGAGCGCCAGGCGAGAATCGCGCGGACGCTCGACGAGCCCCTCTTCGTGGAGGCGGGCGCCGGCTCGGGCAAGACCTTCACGCTCACCCAGCGCGTGGCCTGGGCCCTCTCGCCCGGCTCCGGCGCGGACGGCCGCCCCTTTCTGGAAGACCTCTCGCAGGTCCTCGTCATCACCTTCACCGAGGCGGCCGCGCGAGAGATCCGCGAGCGCGTGCGGTCCACGCTGCGCCGCGCCGGCATGGCCGAGGCAGCCCTTGCCGTGGACGACGCCTGGATCATGACCATCAACGGCATGTGCTCGCGCATCCTGCACCGCTATGCCCTTGACCTGGGCCTTGACCCGGACTTCTCCGTGGTGGTGAACTCCGACGAGGAGGCGCTTGTGGCCCAGGCCATGGAGGACGTCATGTCCGAGGCCCGCCGGGACCCCGCCTTCTCCTGCGTCTGGGAGCGCCAGGACCTGGGCACCTACAGCCCCCAGAGCGGCTACACGGGCGCCATGGGGCAGGTGCGCGCCATCCTGGACGCCGCCCGCGCCCTTCCCGGCGGCCTTGCGTCCCTCGCGCCCGAGGCCACCCGCGTGGGGCTGCCCGAGCTCATGCATGACCTCCTCATGCGCTTCGAGGAGCTTGGGGCCGAGAAGCTCAGCGCCGCCGCGGCCGCCGCTGTGGGTCCCTCCCTGGAGGCCCTGCGCGCCTTCGACGCCCTGGCCGCCGGCGCGAAGACCGCCGCTCGCGCCCGCGAAGCCCTGGCCGCGGTGTCGGCGCCCCGCTCGAGCAAGGCCATAGCCGAGAAGCTCGCGGAGGCCAAGGCGGCCCTCGCCCTGGCGCGTGCCGAGGCGTCCTTCTCCGATGCGGCCGAGGTCACGCCGCGGCTCCTCGAGCTCGCCCGCCGCGTGGACGCGCGCTATGGCGAGCTCAAGGCCCAGGCGCGCTGCCTTGACAACGACGACCTGGTCAGGATGGCCCTTTCCGCCGTGAGGGACAACCCCGGCGTGGCGGTGGCCTTCCAGGGGCGCTTCCGCCTGGTGATGGTCGACGAGTTCCAGGACACCGACGAGGTCCAGCTCGAGCTCATTGGCCTTCTGGCCGGTGAGGGGGCGCGTCACCTCTGCACCGTCGGAGACGCCCAACAGTCCATCTACCGCTTCCGCGGCGCCGACGTCGGCGTCTTCCGCCGTCAGGGCAGGGCGGTGGGGGAGGCTCACGGCGTCAGGCTCGACACCAACTACCGCAGCCACGGCGACGTGCTTGCCTTCGTGGAGCGCGTGGGCACCGGCGGCGCCCGTGACGGCGAGCCCACGCGCGGCACCATGCGCGGCTTCATGCACCTCGACGACAACCCCTCCAGGAAGGACGGGCTTCTCGCCCGCGACCTGCCGCGCGTCGACGTCGAGGTGACGGCCGGAAACGGCGCCTCGGGCCGCGCCACCTCGCAGCAGTCCGCCACGGCGGCGGCCCAGGTGGCGGACGCCCTGGCGACCTACGCCGCCCACGGCGAGCGCCCCGGCGACATGGCGCTCCTCCTGGGCGTGACCACCCATGCGGGAACCTACATCGACGCCATCCGCGCCCGCGGCCTGGAGTGCGTGGTCACCGGCGGCTCCACCTTCACCTCCTCCACGGAGGCCAGGGTGACCTGCGCGCTTCTCCATGCGCTCGCCAACCCGTCGGACACCCAGTCCGGAACCTTCCCGCTCCTGGCGAGCGAGATGTTCGGCCTGGACGCAAACGACTTCGCCGACCTGGGCACCCGCGCCCAGGACAAGCTGGACGCCCCCACCAAGCGGCCCATCGAGCGCGGCCTGGCCACGCTCGAGCTCTACGGCGGCGTCACCCCCTCGGCGCGCCTGGTCCGCGCCCACGAGGTCATGACCCGCGCCCTGGAGGACGTGCGGAGCCGACCTGTTGCCGACGTCTGCGAGGACGTCGTGCGCGCCTCGGGCTGGCTGGAGCGCCTGGAGGACCAGGGGGCCCAGGGCCTGGCGCGCGCCGCCAACGTGCTCGCGGCCCTGCGCTACGTGCGCGACCTCACCGACTCCCTCGGCCTGGGCGCCGCGCGCGCGGCCACGGAGTTTGACCTGTGGCTGGCCGCGAGCAAGATCGCCCCGGCGTCCCTTTCCGGGGCCGACGCCGCGGGCGGGGGCTGCGTGCGCGTGATGACAATCCACGCCTCCAAGGGCCTGGAGTTTCCCGTGACGGCCGTGGCCGAGTGCTGGGGCAACCCGCGCTCGGAGTCCCAGGTGGCCGTGGTCCCGCACGCCGACGGCACCTCCGGCCTGGTGGTGCGCCCGGCAGACTGCCCCAAGCTGGACGGCATCGACGCCGATGAGGCCGCCTGCGACCTCGCGGACGGACGGAGCCTGCCGCTTGCCGCCGCCTACCTTGCCTGCCGCCGCAAGGACGAGCAGGAGGCCCTGGAGGAGAAGGCCCGCCTGCTCTACGTGGCCATGACGCGCGCCCGCGAGGCGCTCGTGCTCTCCGTCACGGCCGCCTCCGGCAAGCAGGGGGTCTCCTCGGAGCTCGCGGCCCAGGCCCTCAGCGCCCTGGGGCTTCCCGCCGGGGCCGACCAGGCGGCGGGCGTGACCTCCGTCGAGTACGGCGGGAGCGGCCCGGCGCGCGTGCGCACCGTGGTGGTCTCCACCTCGGGCGGCCGCGGCAAGCCCAAGGAGGTCGCGGCCGAGTCCGCGGGCTCGCTTGCCGGCTTCGACGGCGCGCTGCCCCTGGAGGACGCGGACATCGTCAGGCTCGGCCTTGACGGCGGCGGGGCCGACGCCGGGGCCGAGCCGGCTGGCGAGGGACTCGCGGGCGCCCCGGCCCCCTTCGACCTCTACGACGACCCCGGAGAGCTGCTGCTCCGCGAGGTCAGGCCCTGGAGCGCGCGGGAGGGCGTCTTCAGCTACTCCTCCGTCGCCGCGGCCGGGCGCGCGGCGGCGGGCCGGCCCGACCCGGTGCCCACGCGCGAGCAGCGTGAGGCGGTCGACGCCGGCGCCCCGACCACCGAGGACGCCGACCGCGCCACCAACCTGGGCTCCGCCTTCCACGAGCTTGCCCAGGCCATGGTCGAGCGCGGCGGGCGCGTTGGCGAGGCCGAGGTCTGCGCCCGCGCGGACTACTGGAACCTCTCCGCGAGGGCCCGCGCCCGGCTCGGGGCCGCGCTCGCGCGCTGGGAGGGCTCCGCGCTCAGGGCGGAGGCGCTCTCCCACGGGCTCGTCCGCGCCGAGGTGCCGTTCTTCTGCCGGGTGGACTCGCCCCACGGGCGCTACCTGGAGGGCGCCATCGACCTTCTGGCCACCGACGCCGGCTCAGACGACGCGCTTCTCGTCGACTACAAGACCGGCGACGCGGGACTTTCCGTGGAGGAGGTCCGCCAGCGTCACCAGATGCAGGCCGAGTTCTACGCCGACGTCCTGGCGCACCAGGGCTTCTCGTCCGTGACCTGCGTCTTTGTGTGCGTCGAGCGAGAGGACCCGACCGACCCCGCCCAGCCCCTCCAGGTCCGCTACCGCTTCGGCGGCTGACCCGGCGCCTGGCGCGGGCGGCATCGCAAGATGTGATGGGGTTCGGCGGACGGCACCAAGGCAGCCCGCCGAACCCGCTATGCTCAGAGGCTGAGAAGATTACGACCAAAACGGAAGGTGCCCATGGCCTTCGTCCACCTGCACAACCACTCCGACTACTCCATGCTCGACGCCGCGACCAAGATCCCCGACATGGTCAAGCGCGCCGTCGACCTCAACATGCCGGCCCTGGCCCTCACGGACCACGGCTACATGTTCGGCGTCCCCGACTTTGACCTGGAGTGCCGCAAGTACAACGACGCCCAGAAGGACATGAAGCAGTGGAAGCACGACGTCGAGTGCTTCAGGAAGGGCTGGGAGCTCGAGGAGCCTGAGCCCGACGCCGCCGACGCCGGCCCGCACGACCGCGTCCACGCCCAGTGGGCCTCCGACGTGGCCGTCTGGGAGGAGTCCGGCCATGACCTGGCCGCCGTCGAGGCCAACCGGCCCGAGCTCCTCATCAAGCCCATCTTTGGCTGCGAGGCCTACTTCATCACCGACGACTGCATCCAGAAGGGCACCAAGCAGCACCGCTACCACCTGCTGCTCCTTGCCAAGAACGAGACCGGCTACGTCAACCTCATGAAGATGATGAGCGAGGCTGCCTCCGGCGAGATGTTCTACTACTACCCGCGCACCACGCTCGACATGCTGCGTCGCTACCACGAGGGCATCATCTGCAGCTCGGCGTGCGTGTCGGGCATCATCCCGCGCATGTACTTTCAGGGCAGGCCCGACGAGGCCAAGCAGTGGGCCCTCACCTTCCGAGATATCTTCGGCGAGGACTTCTACCTCGAGGTCCAGGACCACGGCCTGTCCGACCCGGCCTGGGGCGGCTTTGACGACCGCTCCCTCTCCGAGCAGATCGTCCGCCTGGGCCGCGAGCTCGGCATCAAGGTCATCGCCACCAACGACAACCACTACCTCACCCGCGAGGACGCCCCCACCCAGGACATCCTCTCGTGCATCGGCACGGCGTCCAAGGTGGACGACGTCAACCGCAAGCGCATGACGGGCACGGAGTTCTACATCAAGAGCGAGGAGGAGATGCGCAAGCTCTTCTCCTGGTGCCCCGAGGTCATCGACAACACCCTCGAGGTGGCGGCCAAGTGCGACTACGAGCTGGACTGGACGCACATGTACCTGCCCAAGTTCCCTGGCCTGCGCGAGGGGGAGACCTCCGAGCAGCGCTTCCGCGAGGAGTGCGAGAAGGGCCTGGCCATCCGCTACGGCGAGGACTGGAAGAACGTGGAGATCGGCGGCTGGAACGTCCTGGACCGCCTGAACCACGAGTACGACATCATCTGCACCAAGGGCTTCGCCGACTACTTCCTCATCGTGCAGGAGTACGTGCAGTGGGCAAAGCGCAACGGCATCGGCGTGGGCCCGGGACGCGGCTCGGCCGCCGGAGCCCTCGTCGCCTACGCCATGGACATCACCACCTTCGACCCGCTCTCCAACGGCCTGATGTTCGAGAGGTTCCTCTCGCCGCAGCGCTCCGAGATGCCCGATATCGACATGGACTTCGACGACGAGCGGCGCCTGGAGGTCGTACAGCACGTGCGCGAGCTCTACGGCCCCGAGCGCGTCTGCCACGTCATCACCTACTCCACGATCAAGGCCAAGCAGGCCATCAACGATGCCTGCCGCGTCCTGGGCTTCCCTGTCTGGCAGGGCCAGAAGCTCTCCAAGATGATCACCAACGACCCCAAGGCAAAGCTGAAGTTCGTCCTCGAGAAGTGCGACGGCAAGGAGGACATGTTCTCGCCCGACTTCGCCGAGGCCTACCAGAAGGACGCCGACTCCCGCCGCATCATCGACGCGGCCCTCTCCATCGAGGGCCTGCACCGCGGCGAGGGCGTGCACGCCTGCGCCGTCCTCATTGCTCCCACGCCCGTCAACGACCACGTGCCCACCAAGGTGGACACCAAGGGCGGCGTTGAGATCACCCAGTACGAGGGCCACTCGGTGGCGGACATGGGCCTGCTCAAGATGGACTTCCTGGGCCTGCGCACCCTGACCGTCATCTCCAAGGCCCTGGCCAACATCCGCAAGAGCTATCCCAGCGTGGCCGACATAGAGCAGATGCCCGAGGTCGTGCGCCAGACCATCAAGCCGGGCGCCACCTGCGTGGACATCAACGTCGACAAGATTCCCTTCGACGACCCCAAGATCTTCGAGCTCATGGGCCGCGGCCACACCGCGGGCGTCTTCCAGATCGAGTCCGCGGGCATGACGGCCACCATCAAGGGCATGCAGCCCAAGGAGTACCGCCAGGTGGTCGCTCTCATCGCCCTGTACCGCCCGGGCCCCCTGGGCGCCGGCATGGTCACGAGCTACATCAACCGCATGAACGGCAAGGAGCCCGTCGCCTTCTACGACGACCGCCTCTCCGACATCCTGGACGAGACCTACGGCACCATGGTCTACCAGGAGCAGGTCATGCAGATCTCCATGAAGATGTCGAACTTCTCGCCGGGCGAGTCCGACTCGCGCATCCGCAAGCCGGTGGCCAAGAAGAAGATCAAGATGCTGACCGACCAGGTCTTCCACTGGGAGGCCAACGGCGCCGACGAGACCATCTACGACCACTGGATCAACGGCGCGGTGGAGAACGGCTACAAGCGTGAGGTCGCCCAGCGCATCTGGGACGACGTCCTGGAGTTTGCGTCCTACGCCTTCAACAAGTCGCACTCGGCCGGCTACGCCATCCTGGTCATGCAGACGGCCTGGCTCAAGGCCTACTTCCCCAAGGAGTACATGGCCTCGGTCCTGACCTCCTACATGGGCAAGACCGAGAAGATCGTCCACTACGTCACGGCCTTCCGCCGCGAGGGCGTGGACATCCTGCCGCCCGACATCAACGAGAGCGGCCGCGACTTCACGGCCAGCGCCGACGGCGTGCGCTTTGGCTTTGCCGGCATCCGCGGCGTGGGCGACGGCGTGGGCGACGCCATCATGGCCGAGCGCGAGGCTGGCGGCCCCTTCAAGAGCCTGCACGACTTCGTGGACCGCGTGGACTCCTCGCAGGCCAACCGCCGCGTGGTGGAGGCCCTCATCATGTCGGGCGCCTTCGACTCCACCGGTTACACCCGCATGCAGCTCATGGGCTTCGTCGACAAGACCAACCCCGCCAACATCATCGACGCGGCTGCCAAGCGCCAGAAGGAGCGCGCGAGCGGGCAGTTCTCCATGTTCGACATGTTCGGCGACGTGGAGGGCTCCGGCTTCAAGGAGGAGGTACCGCCTCCCGACGGCGTGGAGTGGGACCGCTCCATGAAGCTCAAGCGCGAGCACGAGGTGCTGGGCCTCTACGTCTCTGACCACCCTCTGCGCCCGTACGAGTACGCCCTCAACAAGGCGCGCGACTACTCGCTCTCCGACATCGAGGTCTCCGAGGAGTTCACGGACTCCGCCGGCGGCGTCCACGAGCGCTTCAAGGTGCCCGAGGGCAAGGTCCTGCGCTTTGCGGGCATGGTCTCGTCCGTGCAGAAGAAGACCACCAAGAACGGCGACCCCATGGCCGTCGTCACACTTGAGGACATGGAGGGAGAGACCACGCTGGTCATCTTCCCCAAGCTGTACAAGAAGTGCGCTGAGGCCCTGACGCCCCACGTGGACGAGGAGACCGGTGAGGCCGAGGGAGACGTCTTCGTCAAGGTCTCCGGCAAGCTGGAGAGAAGCGACCGCGGCAACCAGATCATCTGCATGGAGGTGGAGCCCCTCGTCTTGAACGAGAAGACCAACCGTCCCAAGGTCGTCGAGGTCATGATGCCCGCCAGCATGCTCACGCGCGGCCGCATGGACGAGTTGGGAAGCGTGCTGGCGCGCTACCCGGGCCTGGATCACGTGGAGCTGCGCGTGGAGGCCGAGAGCGGAGACACCATGCGCATGGAGCTTCCCTGCCGCGTGGACGCCCGCAACATGGTGCTTCTCGCCGAGGTGACCGACATCGTGGGCCTGGCCGGCCACATCTGCGTGGCCTAGCCCTCCCCGCAAATTGGGGACGTGTTCGTTTTTGCGCAAGTTTGGGACAGGTTGGCACCCGTCCGCGCGCCACGGCCTCGGGCATGTTGGGTAGAACCCCGGTAAGGGGCCGCAAGGGGCGGCTCGGAGCACGGAGAGGAGCCATCATGTCCGAGGTCAAGTTCTATCGTTGCAGGCACTGCGGAAACCTCGTCGCCGTCGTGGAGGACGCGGGTCCCGTGCCCGTCTGCTGCGGCGAGCCCATGGAGCTTTTGGTCGCGGGCTCTGTGGACGCGGCCGTCGAGAAGCACGTGCCTGACGTCACCCGCGAGGGCAACGTCCTGCGCGTTCGCGTGGGCTCCGTCGAGCACCCCATGCTGCCCGAGCACCACATCCAGTGGATCGCCTTGGCGTGCGAGCGCCGCCTCCAGCTGGCCCGCCTCGCCCCCGGCGAGAAGCCCGAGGCTGCCTTCCACGTCCCTGCCGACGCCCCCGTCACCGTCTACGAGTACTGCAACCTCCACGGCCTCTGGAAGGCCGAAGCCTAGCAACAATTTTTCTATTTAGGCGGAAGCGACCCCTGTCCCGGTCTCATGTGACGCTCCTTGTCCGTGGTCTGGGATGACGCCGCCGCAGCGTGCCCGACACATCCCCTATGGTGGCAAAGCTCTTTGCGCAGCGTAGCTTTGCGCCATAGGGGATGTGTCGGGCTGCCCCGGGTCGGGCATGCGCGCACTTCTCGCCGTATACTCAAACGACCGACCACGGACAGGGAGCATCACATGAGACTGGGCATCGCGCAACTGGGGAGCCTCGCGGGGGACTTTGCCACTACCGCGGACCGCATGGCGGCCTACTCGCGCCGTGCTGCCGACCGGGGCGTGGCCCTGCTGGTCTTTCCCATGAACGTGCTCTCCGGCGCGGCGGGGGTGCCCTACGTGGACCGCGAGGGGTTCCTGCTCGACCTGGCCGAGGCGCTCTCGGGCCTGACGGAGCGGCTCGCCTGCCCATGCCTCGTTCCTGCCACGGCCGACGTGGACGGCACTCCCACGCCCGAAGCCATGCTCGTCGTTGACGGCGACGTAAGGCCGCTTCGCCTCTCGGCCTTCCTGGAGGACGCCGTGGCCGCAGGCGCGCCCGCGCCCGCCCGTCGCCGCGCGGCCTCGTCGCGTGCCCTGCCCGAGGTGGAGCTCGCCGGCTGCCGTCTGGGCATCGCCTGCAGCTACGACGACCTGGACGACTACGACGAGTACGACTACGACGTCAACGTCATCCTCTACCTCTCCACCTACGGCTTCTCCATGGACGACGCCTCCTCCGCGCTGGGCCCGGCCCTGGCGGACTCCCGCTTCCTGGCGGACGCGCGCGCCACCGGCGCCTGGATCTGCGGCGTGGGCTCGCTCGGCTGCTACGACGCGGAGACGTTCACGGGCTCGAGCTTCGTGCTGGCCCCCTGGGGAGAGGTGGCCGCGCAGGCGCCGGCCCTGGAGGAGGCCCTGCTCGTCTGCGACGTGGACCCCGCCTCCGAGGGGCCGCTGCCGCACGCGCTCACGCCCGAGGTCTTCGACCGCGGCGCCGCCGCCTGGGGCGCGCTCACGCTGGGCCTCGGGCAGACCTGCTCGCAGCTGGGAGCCCCCGACGTGGCGCTTCTCGCCGACGGACGCCTGGGCTCGAGCGTCCTGGCGGCCCTTGCCACCGACGCCCTCGGTCCCACGCACGTGCACGCGCTCATAGCCCCCGAACTGGGTCCCGTTGCCCTGGCCGCTGCCCGCGACCTCTGCCGGAACCTGCGCGTGGACGCCCGCGAGTGCCCCTCCGCTCCCGGCGAGGGGGACCCGCTCCTGCGTGCGGACGTGGCGCAGGCCCACCTTGCGGCCCTGGCACGCGAGGTGGGCGGCGTCGCGCTCTCGTCCCGCGACAAGACCGGCCTCGCGCTGGAGGGGCCGCGCGGGCTTGACGCCGGCGCCCTGGCCCCGCTGGGCGACGTCTACCGCTCCGACGTGCTTGCCTTCGCGCACATGAGAAACACGGTCTCTCCCGTCATCCCGGCCGCGGCTCGCATGGCCTACGACGTGCCCGACCTGCTCGGCCTTGCCGCGTGCGGGCACTCCTCCGAGACGCGCCTGGAGTTTGCGGACTACGTGCTTGCCAGCTACGTTGAGTGGGAGCTGCCCGTGAGCGACATCGTGGAGGCCCGCGGCCACGAGGAGACCGTCTGCGCCATCCTCGCGCGCGTGAGGGCGCTCTCCTGGGCAAGGCGCGCCGCCCCGCCCGCGCTCATGATGTCCTCCAAGCTCCTGGACGAGGTGAGGAGCCCGCTGGGCCTGGCCTGGTCCGACCGGGTGCGTCCGCACGAGGAGCGCCTGGAGGCCACGCTTGCCGCCTTCGACCGCGAGGGCAGCGACGAGAAGCGCCAGGCCCCGCCCGCGCAGGCTGCCCCCGCGGGGCAGGGAGGGCTTCCCCAGGACGCCCACGAGCTCCTGGGGCTTCTCCGCGACGTGTCCCTGTGTGGCGGGCTCAGCCTGGGCGGCGGGGAACCGGGCCCGCAGACGGGCGCCTCCGGGCAGGACGCCTCTGGCAGGCACGGCTCCGGTCCCTCGCGCCCCGGCGGAGGCCTCTGGAACGGCCCCTTCTCCGAGAACTAGGGGCCGGGGCTTCGGGGCTTTTGGCGGGAGCCGAGAAGTGCGGCGGTTGGCACGCGGCGACGCCCCATGAGCCGAGAATTGCGGCCGATGGCAGGGTTTGGCTGCCATCGGCCGCATTTCGAGGCTCGTACGGGGCGCGGACGTGCCATCGGCCGCGTTTCTCGGCTTGGCATTGCCCAAAGATTCGTGCCTCTTGGCGGGCCCGACCCTCTCCCAACGTGCTAGTATGGAACGAACGTTCTAGATGGCAGGAGGGAGGCGCGTCGGTGATAGTCCTTGGGGTTGACCCCGGCCTGGCCCACACGGGCTGGGGCGTCATAGAGACCAGGGGCGCCATGTGCCGCGCCCGCGCGTACGGCTGCGTGGCCACCAAGGCGGACGAGCCCATCGCCCGCCGCTTGGGCAAGATATACGACGAGCTCACGCGCGTCATCTCCAAGTTTGGCCCCGCGGCGCTCTCCATAGAGAACGTCTACTTCGGCGAGAACACCAAGAGCGCCATAGCCACGGCGCAGGCGCGCGGCGTGGCCATCGTGGCCTGCGCCAACGCCGGCCTGGAGGTGGGGGAGTACACCCCCATGCAGATCAAGCAGGCCGTGGTGGGTACGGGCGCCGCCGACAAGCGCCAGGTCATGTACATGGTAAAGAACGTCCTGGCGCTCGACCACGAGCCGCACCCTGACCACGCCGCGGACGCCCTTGCCGCCGCGGTGTGCCACGCCAACCTCGCAAGGACAGTGTCTCTCGGAGAGGCTAGGAGGTCCCTCACGTGATAGTCCAGCTCACAGGCACCCTGGTGGAGGTCACCCCCTCCCGCGTCACCCTCGACGTGGGCGGCGTCGGCTACGAGCTCGGCGTCTCGTCCATCACCGCGGCGGCGCTGCCGCACGCGGGCGAGGCGGGCGTCACCATCCTGACCAGGCTCATCGTGCGCGAGGACGCCATGGAGCTCTTTGGCTTCTCGTCCAGGAGCGAGCGAGCCCTCTTCGACCAGCTGCGCGCCATCTCGGGCGTGGGCCCCAAACTCGCGCTGGCGGTTCTCTCCACCTTCGCGCCCTCCCAGCTCGCACAGGTCGTGGCCACTCAGGACGCCGCCCGCATGGCACAGGTCCCCGGCGTCGGCCGCAAGAAGGCAAGCCGACTGCTCGTGGAGCTCTCTGACGTCTTCAGCAAGAACGCGGACCTGAGGGAGCTCGTCGGGCTCTTCTCGCCCGAGAGCGACCAGGCGCCGCTTCCGGTGGCGGCAATGGGGTCCGTTGAGTCCGAGGCCACCGAGGCCCTGCTCTCCATGGGCTTCACCAGCCAGGAGGCCGCACTCGCCCTGGAGGGCCACGAGGAGGCCGGCGCCCTCACCATCGAGAAGGCCCTGGCCTACGCCTTGCGCCGCCTCGGAGGTGGTAGGTGATGTGGGAGGCAAGCGAGAAGGACCTCTTTGCCGACACCGGCGCCAGCGCCGTTGCGGGTGCGGGCGAGCCACGGCGCCCCGCCCCCAGCCGCGACGTCTCCGGCGAGCTTGCCGCCGAGGACCTGGACCAGGACCGCACGCTCAGGCCCCAGACGCTTGACCAGTACTGCGGCCAGGAGCGCGTCCGCGCCAACCTGCGCGTGCTCATCGAGGCCGCCAAGAGCAGAAACGAGCCCCTTGACCACGTGATTTTCTCGGGCCCCCCGGGCCTGGGCAAGACCACGCTGGCCGGCATCGTGGCAAACGAGATGGGCGCAAAGCTGCACACCACCTCCGGCCCCGCCATCGAGCGCGCGGGAGACCTCGCCGCCATCCTCACCAACCTGGAAGAGGGCGACGTCCTCTTCGTTGACGAGATCCACCGCCTCAACCACCAGATTGAGGAGGTCCTCTATCCCGCCATGGAGGACTTCTTCCTGGACATCGTCATCGGCAAGGGGCCGGCCGCCCGCTCCATCCGCATCGACGTGCCGCGCTTCACGCTCATCGGCGCCACCACGAGGACAGGCCTTCTCACCGGGCCGCTCCGCGACCGCTTTGGCATCTCCTACCGCCTTGACTACTACAGCCCCGAGGAGCTTGCCGTCATCGTCAAGCGCTCTGCGGCCATCCTGGGCGTCGAGGTGGACGACCAGGGCGCCGCAGAGATCGCCTCCCGCTCGCGCGGCACGCCCCGCCTGGCAAACCGCCTGCTCAAGCGCGTGCGCGACTACGCCACAGTCAGGTGCGGGGGAGTGATCTCCTGGGAGGTGGCGGCCGAGGCGCTCCAGTTCTTCGAGATAGACGAGATGGGCCTGGACACCATGGACGTGCGCATCCTGCGCGCCCTCTGCGAGACCTTCCGTGGGCGTCCGGTGGGCCTCACCACAATCGCATCGGCAGTGGCCGAGGACCCCAGCACCCTGGAGGACGTCTACGAGCCCTACCTGCTGCAGCGCGGCCTCATGGTCCGCACCCCGCAGGGACGCCAGGCAACGCTCGCGGCCTTCGACCACCTGGGTATGGAGCCGCCGGCCCGCTAAGCACCGCGACCTTCTCCACACTTTTTGCAATGTCAAAAGATTTCCCTTGCATTCTGGTTGCGGTGCCTTTAAAGTAAATACCTGTGCGAACGAAGCACAGTGATCGGGTGGTGGCGCAGTTTGGTAGCGCACTTGACTGGGGGTCAAGGGGTCGCTGGTTCGAATCCAGTCCACCCGACCAGATTGGGGAATTAGCTCAGTTGGGAGAGCGCGTGACTGGCAGTCACGAGGTCAGGGGTTCGAACCCCCTATTCTCCACCATGAATTGCCAAGGACCTCGGAGCAATCCGGGGTCCTTTTTCGTTTACTGAAACGGATGGGGCCGCAAGGGGCGATGAACATCTGCCTCTTGCGGCCCCATCCTCGGGCTACCGGCGCACGCCCTTCTCGAAGCGGTCCATGAACTCCACAAGGGCGCGCACGCCCGCCTCGGGCATGGCGTTGTAGATGGAGGCCCTCATGCCACCCACCAAGCGGTGGCCCTTGAGGTTGACCAGGCCCGCTTCGGTGGCCTCGGCCACAAAGCGCCGGTCAAGCTCGGCGTCTCCGGTCACAAACGGCACGTTCATGAGCGAGCGGTCGCGCGGCGCCACCGTGGACGAGAAGAGCTCCGAGGCGTCCAGGAAGTCGTAGAGAAGCGCGGCCTTGCGACGGTTGACCTTCTCCATCTCGGCCAGGCCGCCCAGGGCAAGCAGCCACTTGAAGACCAGGCCGCAGACGTAGATGCCCCAGCAGTTGGGCGTGTCGTAGAGGGACCCAGCGTCCGCGTGGGTCTTGAGGCGCAGCATGGTGGGCACGTCGGCAAGCTCCTCGGCTATGAGGTCGCGCCGGACGATGACCACCTGGACGCCGGCCGGCCCCACGTTCTTCTGCACGCCCGCGTGGATGAGCCCGTAGGAGCCCACGTCAACCGGCTCGGAGAGAAACATCGAGCTCTGGTCTGCCACCAGCACGTGGCCCTTGGTGTCCGGCAGCTCGGGGTAGCGGGTGCCCGTGATGGTCTCGTTCTGGCAGATGTAGACAAAGCTCGCGTCGTCGCGCACGTCAAGGGAGCTCACGTCGGGCACGTAGCTGAAGTTCCCGTCCTCCGAGCTCGCGAGCAGCTTGGGGTCACCCAGGATCTGCGCCTGCTCGAAGGCCTTCTTGGACCAGTTGCCCGAGACCACGTAGTCCGCCTTGCCGTTCTTGGCCAGGTTCATGAAGACCGTGGAGAAGAGCAGGGAGTCGCCGCCCTGCAGAAACAGCACCGCGTAGTCGTCGGGCACGCCCATGAGCTGGCGCAGGTCGGCCTCGGCCTCGTCGAGGATGCCCTGGAAGACGGGAGAGCGGTGGCTCATCTCCATGACGGACATGCCGCACCCGTGGTAGTCGAGCATCTCGGCGGCCGCCTGGGAGAGCACCTCCTCCGGAAGCACCGCGGGGCCGGCAGAGAAGTTGAAGACGCGTGGCATGGGCTTCTCCTCTCACTGGGCCTGCGATTGGCGACGCCTATCCACCCCGGAGGGCGCATAGGTGTCGCCAATCGCAGGCTCGCTATGAAGGCGGCGAGAAAGGAGGCGGCCCCGCACCAATGGCGGGACCGCCTCGCGTGGGGTCATCATAGGCCCCAGAAGCTCGGGGTTTGTATCGCGCGGGTTACGCCTGGTCCGGGAGCACCACCGTGAGCAGCATCTTGAACGGCTCCAGGGCACGGACGGCGTGCGCGGCGCCGGCGCTCATGATGACGGACTGCCCGGGGAGAAGCACGTGCTGCACGCCCTCGATGGTGATCTCCCCGCGGCCCTCGAGGCAGAGGATGAGGGCGTCTCCGGGGGCGGCGTGGCTGGACATGCCCTCGTCGGTGTCGATGGCGAAGAGCGTGACCTTGCAGCCGGGCTGCTGGGCCAGGGTGAGGCTGGAGACCTGGCCCTCCTGGACGCTCAGCTGGTCGGCAAGGGTGAGGGTGGTGGAGTGGGGGAGGTTCTTGATGAGATCGGACATGGTTGATCCCTTCGCTATTTGATTGGTTTCGAGCTTTGCGGCGCCCCGCGAGTACCTAGGCGTTGACCTGCAGGAACTTGACGGCGCAGCCGTCTGCGCCGGAAACGGCATGGCCCATGCCGGCGCAGACCTTGAGGCAGCTACCGGCAGGCACCATCCTCTGGCCCTCCGCGCAGGCTACGGCGAGCGTGCCCTCGAGGCAGACGTAGACGGTGTCTGCGGGGTAGCGCTCCTCGCTCACCGACTCTCCCGCGGCAAAGGCAAAGAGCGTGAGGTCGGCCGCCTGCTGGCGGGCAAGGCCGCGACTGGCCACGGTGTGCTCCCCGGCGACGATGAGGTCTGCGAGCGGGCACGCGGCGTCAGTGGGCACTCCCTTGATGGACATGCGTCTCCTTCCTCCTTCTCGTTTCTGCATAATCCTTCTTACTATACCCTGCGTGGGTCGCAAAGTAGTACCGTTGGAGACCGTACACGCGCAAAAGAGGAGGGACCATGCTGCAGAAGGACTACATCCTGGAGATAGTGGGGGACTTCGTCGACGGGGTCGCCAAGCACCTGGACGCGGCTCTGGCGGGAGACGCCGAGGCCACCGGAGCGGTGGAGCAGGATGTGGCCGGCCTCTTGGACCTTGACCCCGAGGTGGCCCTCACCCTCTCGCCCGACTCCCTCGTCACCATGATGGTGCTGTCCGGCATGGGGGACTCCGTCGCCGCCTACGTGGCCTTCTCCCTCACGCGCCTGGCCGACGCCTACGAGGCCCAGGGGGACGCCGGCACGGCCGCCCTGCGCCGCGCGCAGGCCGCTGCCGTCGGGGAGTCCTTTGGCTGCGACCCCACGGTGGCCCCGGAGGGCTTCTAGGCCCAAGTCCCCCACACGGCGAGAGGCGCTTCTCGCCGGAACAAGACCAGAAGCATTGTGAAGATTGCAAGGTACCTTACGAATAATCGTTAGGTACCTTGCAATTGTCTTCTCGAGGCCGTAGTGTAGCCAAGACAAAAATCGGCTTTACCACGGTTTGGAGAGGAGGCTTCCATGTGTTGCGAGAAACATTGCGCTCATGACGAGACGCCCGAGACGCCCGAGCGCCGCGTCCTGCATGACATCGGCTTCTTCGGCCACTTCATCTACACCAGGCGCGGCGGCCGCGGCGGCAAGCAGCATGTCCTGAAGACGCTCTACTACGCCGACGGCCAGATGACCCAGAGGGTCCTGCTCGAGAAGACCAAGACCACCTCGGCCTCGCTCTCCGAGGTCGTGGGCAAGCTCGAGTCCGCGGGCCTGGTGGAGCGGGAACGCTCCGAGGCGGATCGCCGCCAGCTCGTCGTGAGGCTCACCGACGAGGGCCGCGCCCGCGCGGAGGCGGTCATTGCCGACAAGGAACGCTTCGAGCACGACGCGTTCTCCTGCCTGGGGCCGGGCGAGCTTGACGAGCTGCTCGGGCTTCTCGACAGGCTCCACGACCACTGGGAGCGGCTCAAGAGGAACGAAGACGAGAGGGGAGACACCGTATGGCTAAAGAACTAGACAAGAAGGGGCGCGTCTCGTACGGCACCGTCGTGCGCGAGCTCATGCGCTCCATCGGCGACTACCGCGCCGTGACCATAGCCACGCCGCTGCTGGTGCTGGTAGAGGTGGCCTGCGAGATGGCCATCCCGTTCCTCACAGCCGGCCTCATCGACCAGATCAAGGTGGGCGCCACCGTGGCGGAGCTTCTGCAGCCCGCGGCCGTCCTCGTGCTGCTCGCGCTGCTCTCGCTGGCCTTCGGCACGGGCGCCGGCATCACGTGCAGCCACGCGAGCTGCGGCTTTGCCAAGAACCTGCGTCGCGACATGTTCTACAACATCCAGCGCTTCAGCTTCGCCAACATCGACGAGTTCTCCTCGAGCTCGCTCGTGACGCGACTCACCACCGACATCAACAACGTCCAGCAGGCGTTCATGATGATCGTGCGCATTGCCGTGCGAACCCCGCTGTGCCTCGTGTTCGCCTTCACCATGGCGGCCGTCATGGGAGGCGCGCTCGCGCTGGTCTACGCCGCGATCATCCCGGTGCTCGGCTTCATCCTCTTCTACATCATCCACCTCGTGCGACCCATCTTCACGCGCGTGTTCCACAAGTACGACGCGCTCAACGAGTCCATCGAGGAGAACGTCACGGGCATGCGCGTGGTCAAGAGCTACGTGCGCGAGGACTACGAGAAGGGCAAGTTCGCCCATGCCGCGCAGGACATCTGCGTGGACTTCACGCGCGCCGAGAAGCTCCTGGCGTTCAACAACCCCGCCATGATGTTCGCCGTCGACCTCACCTGGGTCGTCATCATCTACTTTGGCTCGCAGGTCATCATCACGAGCCACGGCACGCTGTTCGACGTGGGCCAGCTCTCCGCCATCTTCACGTACGGCTTCCAGATCCTCATGAGCCTCATGCAGCTGTCCATGATCTTCGTCATGGTCACGATGGCAGACGAGTCTGCCCGCCGCATCAGCGAGGTGCTCGAAGCCGAGCCCACGATCGGCGCGCCCGAGCAGGCCGTCACCGAGGTCGCCGACGGCTCCATCGACTTCGACCACGTGAGCTTCAAGTACTCCGCGCGCGCCGAGCGCCAGGCGCTCGCCGACGTTGACCTGCACGTCAGGAGCGGCGAGACCATCGGCATCATCGGCGGCACGGGCTCCTCTAAGTCCACGCTCGTGAACCTCGTGGCGCGCCTGTACGACGCCACCGAGGGCCGCGTGCGCGTGGGCGGCGTGGACGTGCGCGACTACGACCTCGAGGCCCTGCGCACTAACGTCGCCATGGTCCTTCAGAAGAACGTGCTGTTCAGCGGCACCATCGCCGAGAACCTGCGCTGGGGCGACGAGAACGCCACCGACGACGAGGTCCGCGAGGCCGCGCACCTTGCCTGCGCCGACGAGTTCGTCGATGGCTTCCCCGAGGGCTACGACACCTACATCGAGCAGGGCGGCTCCAACGTCTCCGGCGGGCAGAAGCAGCGCCTATGCATCGCCCGAGCCCTGCTGCGCCACCCGAAGGTCCTCATCCTCGACGACTCCACGAGCGCCGTGGACACCAAGACCGACGCCAAGATCCGCGCCGGCCTGGCGACGTACCTTCCCCAGACCACGAAGATCATCATCGCCCAGCGCATCTCCTCGGTGCAGGACGCGGACCGCATCGTGGTGATGGAGGGCGGCCGCATCTCCGACGTGGGCACCCACGACGAGCTCATGAGGCGCTCCGCCATCTACCGCGAGACCTACACCTCGCAGAACAAGATGGGCACCGACGAGAGCGACGTCGAGGCCGAGGAGGCCGCACAGGACGAAGCGGCAACCGCAGCGAACGCGGGCGCCGAGAAGGGAGGCGAGGCCGATGAGTAGCCAGCAGAAGAGGCCGCAGGCCAAGGCCGGCACCGCCGTCCGCCTCATCAAGACGCTGTTCTCGTTCTACCCCGTGCTTCTGCCCGCCGTCATCGTGTGCCTGCTCGTGGCCGCCGTGTCAAGCTCGTTTGGCTCGGTGTTCCTCCAGGGCGCGCTGCAGGTCGTGACCGAGTTCGGCGGGTCCGGCAACTGGGCCGCCGCCCAGCCCGAGGTGTTCCGCCTCGTGGCGACGCTCGCGGCCGTCTACCTCGTGGGCGTGGGCGCCTCGCTGTTCTGGAACCGCGCCATGGCCATCATCACGCAGGGCTCGCTCGAGAAGCTGCGCGAGAAGCTCTTCAACCACATGCAGGACCTGCCCATCTCCTACTTCGACACGCACCAGCGCGGCGACGTGATGAGCCACTACACCAACGACATCGACGCCATCCGCCAGATGATCTCCCAGTCGCTGCCCAACCTGTTCCAGACCTGCGTCGTGCTCGTCACGGTGTTCGTCATCATGCTGTACTACTCCGTGTGGATGTGCCTGGTCATCGTGGCCGGCGTGGCGTTCATGGTCTTCATGACCAAGGTGCTCGGCGGCAACTCCGCGCGCTTCTTCGTGGCGCAGCAGAGGGAGCTCGGCGTGGTCGAGGGCCAGGTCGAGGAGATCATGAACGGCCAGAAGGTCGTGAAGGCCTTCTGCCACGAGCAGGCCGCCGAGCGCGACTTCGACGCGTTCAACGAGCACCTCTTCGAGGTCTCCCAGAAGGCCAACATGTACGGCAACATCCTCATGCCCGTGCTCATGAACATCGGCAACCTGCTCTACGTCATCGTGGCTCTGGCCGGCGGACTCCTGCTCGCCCTCGGCACGCCAAACGTGTCACTGTCCGGCATGGCGCTCTCCATCGCCGTGGTGGTGCCGTTCCTCAACATGACCAAGCAGTTCTGCGGCCAGATCGGCCAGATCTCCATGCAGATCAACGCCGTGGTCATGGGCCTTGCCGGCGCAGACCGCATCTTTGCGCTCATCGACGAGGCCCCCGAGGCCGACGAGGGCTACGTCACGCTGGTCAACACCAAGTACGACGAGTCTGGCCACCTGGTGGAGTGCGCCGAGCGCACGACCGACTGGGCCTGGAAGCACCCGCACCACGACGGCACCGTCACCTACACGCCGCTTGCCGGCGACGTCCGCATGGAGCACGTTGACTTTGGCTACACCGATGACCACCAGGTCCTCTATGATGTCTCGGTCTACGCCAAGCCGGGCCAGAAAGTGGCCTTCGTCGGCGCCACGGGCGCGGGCAAGACCACAATCACCAACCTGATCAACCGCTTCTACGACATCGCGGACGGCAAGATCCGCTACGACGGCATCAACGTGAACAAGATCTGCAAGGGCGACCTGCGCAGGAGCCTTGGAGTGGTTCTCCAGGACGTCAACCTCTTCACCGGAACCGTCATGGACAACATCCGCTACGGCAAACTCGACGCCACCGACGAGGAGTGCATGGCCGCCGCCCGCCTCGCCGGAGCCGACGACTTCATCTGCCGCCTGCCGGACGGCTACCAGACCATGCTGACGGGCAACGGCAGCCAGCTCTCGCAGGGCCAGCGCCAGCTCATCTCAATCGCCCGCGCCGCCGTCGCCGACCCGCCCGCGATGATCCTCGACGAGGCCACGAGCTCCATCGACACGCGCACCGAGGCCATCGTCCAGCGCGGCATGGACGCCCTCATGACCGGGCGCACCACCTTCGTCATCGCGCACAGGCTCTCCACCGTGCGCAACTCCGACGTGATCATCTGCCTGGACCACGGCCACGTCATCGAGCGCGGTAACCACGACGAGCTCATCGCCAAGAAGGGCTACTACTACCAGCTCTACACCGGCGCCTTCGAGCTCGAGTAGGGGCGAGAAGGCGCCCCCCAAGCGCGGGGGCTTCGCTCTCGCCACGATATCGGGGGTTTGGCACGCACTTCTCGCCGAAGAGGGGTGCAGAGCCACAGATTGCGGGGTATGGCACGCATTTGCTGCCATACCCCGTTTTTTGTGGCGGTTTAGCCGCGTTAGGCGAGAAGCGCCTGCCGCAACGCGTCATCTGTGGCAGGCGCGCGCGAGGGCGCCTGACCGCGTGGCGCTGTGTTCGTTCGGTGACGCTTTACTACGCTAAAGCAAAATGGGCAAATCGCTCAGCTGTGAGAATGGCGCCTTGCCGAAAGCCATCCGCAAGGAATCCGAAAGCCTGCTCCGAGCGCGGGGAGGCGACATGCCCTAGGCTCTCGGCATGACGATTTTTCTCTCACATACTACCGCCCTCGAGGCTCTTCGCATGCTCGGTGCGGTTCCAGCGGACGGGGCGCGCGAAGGGCACACTCGTGCCGAAATCGACGGGACGCCCGATGGCGCCGCTGTGCTGCGTGCCTGGCTCAAGGCCTTTGGCACTGCGCCGGAACTGCCCCTCCATGTCCAGGTCCCGAGGGGGTCAAGGCGTGTCAGAAGCCGAGAGCTCGTGACCCATCCCATGGGGGAAGCGCCCGCCATGCCTACGCTTAGGGTTTCGGAGGAGATTCTCTGTCCCACGCCCGCGGCGCTCTGCGTGCAGATGGCGCCCCGCCTCACCCGACTCGAGCTGCTTGTGCTCATGCAGGAGCTAATGGGAATCTACGCCGTGCGCCCTGACATTGCTCGGGGCATGGCCATGAGGAAGGAGCCGCTGCTCGATCCCGGGGAGCTGCGGGACCTGCTGGCCAACGACCCCTCGGCGCGCGGCGCGAGAAAGGCCCGCTGGGGGCTGGAGCGCGCCATCCCGGGCGCCGCCTCGCCCCGTGAGTCAAAGCTTGCCATCAGGCTCTCCCTGCCGCCCGCGCTCGGTGGATACGGCCTCGCCGTCATGGGGCTCAACCTGGAGGTCCGAGTCACGGGCGTCGCCTCAAAGAGAGGGCGCGCCCGCAGGCCAGACGTGCTTCTCGCCAACCCAGAGCTAGGGGAGGGCGGCCCCCTCGTGGCGCTGGAGTACAACGGGTCCGACCACCTTGAGGATGACCGCCGTGCCCAAGACCTCCGCAGGTCAAACGAGCTCGTCTCGGCAGGCCTCTCCGAGTACGTCCTCGACAAGGACCTCTACGGGAACCTCGCGTACATGGATGGCCTGGTCGAGCTCGTCAGGCGCGACCTCGGTCTGCCGCGCCAGCGGCTCTCCGCGGCCCAGCGGGAGCTGAGACGGTCGCGGAGGGCAGAGCTCCTTGGCGAGCTCGAGGCGATTGACGGGGTCGCGTGGGGTGGCCTCGCAAGGGAGCGCTCCCGTCGCGAGGAATGCCCCTCGCGGGTGGGGGAGGGCTCTACGTCCGACGACGATGTGGTTCCGCTTGAGGCCTATGGGGTGTGAGCCCATCACGTCGCGGGTCCGCCACAGATTGCGGGTTTTGGCACGCCTTTCTCGCCAATAGCGTTGCCTACGCCACGGGAACGCGGGGTGTGGCACGCCGCTTCTGCCAAGCCCCTCGTTCCCGTGGCGCACGTGCCTCCCTCGGCGAGAAGCGCCTGCCATGACTTGGAATCCGTGGCCCACCCCACCAATCCCGCGGCTGTAATGTAAGCCCGCAGGCAGAATGCCGTTTTTGCAGTGGAATGTAAGCTCGCGTAAGGCGAGTGTAAGGCGTGGTCACGCGTGGGTAAGACGGCTCCGACGCGCCACGGAAACGCGCCCGCAACACCCTAGAGTGCTTCTCGACAAGGGCACGCGCCGCCAAGCGCGGGCGCCCACAACCCCAAAGAAGGAGAAGCATGTCCAAGCTCGATAGCATGTCCCGCCGTCAGTTCCTGGGCGCCTTCGGCGCCGCCACCGTCGCCATGGCCGGCCTCGGCCTCGTTGGCTGCGGCGGCAACTCCGCCTCCACCGACGCCGCCTCCTCTGCCTCCGACGCCGCCGCCTCCGTCTCTGGCACCGTCAACTGCTCCGGCGCCACCTCCTTCCAGACGCTCGTCGAGAGCGCCGCGCACAAGTTCGAGGACAAGTACCCCGACGTGACCATTGCCATCACCGGCGGCGGCTCCGGCCAGGGCCTCTCCGACGTCAAGGACGGCAAGGCCCAGATTGGCCGCTCCGACGTCTTCGCCGAGGAGAAGCTCGACGCCGCCGACGCCGAGAAGCTCGAGGACCACACCGTCTGCGTCGTCGGCATGGGCCCCGTCGTCAACTCCAGCGTCGACGTCGACGACCTCACCACCGAGCAGCTCAAGGGCATCTTCACCGGCGCCATCACCGACTGGTCTGAGGTCGGCGGCACCGCCGGCAAGATCCAGGTCATCGAGCGCAAGGCCGGCTCCGGCACCCGCGCCACCTTCGAGGCCGCCGTCCTGGCTGGCGACAAGGCCCCCGAGTCCTTTGCCCCCGTCGCCGAGGAGGACTCCTCCGGCACCGTCGTCGAGAAGATCCAGCAGACCGAGGGCGCCATCTCCTACCTGGCCTTCTCCTACTACGACGACACCAAGTTCCGTGCCCTGAAGGTCGACGGCGTCGAGCCCACCGCGGAGAACGTCTGCTCCGGCAAGTTCAACATCTGGGCCTACGAGCACATGTACACCGCCAAGGACGCCGACGACGCCACCAAGGCCTTCCTCGACTTCATGATGTCCGACGACGTCCAGGGCAGCCTGGTCGAGGAGGAGGGTTTCATCCCTGCCTCCGACATGAAGGTCGCCAAGGACGCCAAGGGCAACGTCTCCTCCAAGTAGTCCCTCCCTCCCTGCGGGACGCCTCCTCCTCATGGGTGGCGTCCCGCCTTTTCCTGTTTTCCGAAAGGTCGCACATGTCAAAACGCATGCTGCCGAAGCGAAGCCTGGAGAACGTGGGCCTCACCCTCACGGGTGCCTGCGTCGCCCTTGTGGCCCTGATCGTGGTGACCCTCATCGTGATGGTCGCCCAGCAGGGCCTCTCGGCGTTTCTCGTCGACGGCCTCGACTTCGGCCAGTTCGTCACGGGCACGAGCTGGGTGCCCTCTGACGGCAAGTTTGGGGCGCTCCCGCTCATCGTCACGTCCTTCGGCGTGATGCTCCTCTCCACCCTGTTCACGCTTCCCATCGCCCTGGGCAGCGCCATCTTCGTCGTGGAGGTCCGCCCTGGCTTTGGCCGCAAGGTCTTCCAGCCCCTGGTCGAGCTGCTCGTCGGCATCCCCTCCGTCGTCTACGGCCTCATCGGCCTGACGGTGGTCAACGCCGCCATGCGCGCGATCTTCGGCGAGGCGGCCGGCACCGGCGCGGGCATCCTCTCCGGCGCCATCGTGCTTGCCGTCATGATTCTGCCGACGGTGACCACGCTCTCCATCGACGCCCTGGCCGCCGTCCCCAACCAGTACCGCGAGGGCTCCTACGCCCTGGGCTGCACCCGCTGGCAGACGGTCTGGCACGTCGTCCTCAAGAGCGCGCTTCCCTCGCTCATGACCGCCGTCATCCTGGGCATGACCCGTGCCTTCGGCGAGACCCTGGCCGTCCAGATGGTCATCGGCGGCGTCGAGAAGATCATGCCGGCGGGCCTGCTGTCTCCCGCGGCCACGCTCACCACGGCGCTCACTTCGGGCTTTGCCAATGCCACCACCGGGTCGGTCCAGTATCACGCGCTGTGGGCCCTGGGCCTCTTGCTCATGGGCATGAGCCTGCTCTTCATCCTCATCATCCACCTCATCGGCTCGAAGGGGGCGAAGGACCGTGGCTAACCGCATCGACGAGGTCGACCTCGACGCACACGCCGCCAAGATCGGTCGCCAGGACCGCGTGGCCACGGGCATCCTCACCGTCATCGTGGCCTTCGTGCTGGCGCTT